>Ga0105048_10004229_pt1 | contig 23458 bp, 27 predicted proteins | sample MAT05_FD_78382 | JGI IMG/M metagenome (GOLD analysis project Ga0105048, IMG submission 78382) | Freshwater microbial communities from Lake Fryxell liftoff mats and glacier meltwater in Antarctica - MAT-05 | ecosystem: Environmental > Aquatic > Freshwater > Ice > Liftoff microbial mat | place...
ATATCGTTGATGAGCGCGAGCAAGTGGTTGGCGGCCGTGTGAATCTGCTGCAAATCGCCCTGATATTGCGGGTGGCCGTCCGCCTCGATCTGTTCGAGTACCATTTCCGAATAGCCGATGATCGTGGTCAGCGGCGTGCGCAATTCGTGGCTCACCATCGCTAAAAACTGACTCTTGGTTCGGTCCGCCTGTTCGGCGGCTTCCTTCTCCACGCGCAGTCGCCCCGCTTCCGCGTCTTGCTTCAACCGCGTGAGGCCGATGCTGACGGCGGATGCGAGAAGCTGTACGATTTGAGCTTCGAGCGGCCCAATCTCGCGCGAACGTGAACGGATCAACCGCGTGCCATACACGACGCCAATGACGACGTCATCACCATCGATAATCGGAGACGCCACGACGCTGTGAACGCCGGTGAGGCTCTCCGTGCTGCCTAGCGCCGCAGAGGTCATGTAGAAGGTGCGTTTTTCCTTCAGCACACGTTCGAGGAGAGTATGCGAGAAGGCTCGGCCGGTGTCGCGATCACTCCGAGCTGTGGCGGCAGCGGCGCGCCAGGCGTGACCTTCGTGCAACAAAACCAGACCATTATCGAGGCCGATCTGTTCGACAATTGCCTTCGCCGTGAGGGTGTAAAACTCGGTTGCCTGCGTGGCCCGCTGCACCGTGAGGACAGTTTCCAGCCAGCCAACCAGTTCCGTGACCGGGACTGCGGCACCGCCCTCCTGTTGCAGGAGGTTTGGCAAGCCGATGGTGACATCACGTCGTTGTGGTGGTTGAACCGTGTGGTACTGGCTATCTTCTTCGACTTCAACCACCGGCACTGTGATATCTATGACGGTTTCGCCAACACCGAGACGGACTGGCAGCGTATATTCAGTCGCGGTCCCTGGCGTGAGTAGGGCGTGATTATCGACCGCGATCGGTGCTTTGGTACTGATATTTTCAATCCGCACCTGTTTCGGCGAGACTTCCACAATCCGTAGGTGATCTCGGGAAACGAAGGCATCTTGCACGACAAGGCGCGGCATGGTGTCGCGCGGCGGCCCACGACCGATCTCGATCGGCCCACCCGGATGCACGATCTGTTGCGATTCCACACGATTTGTAATGAGTATCGTGATCATGCCGTTGATTTCCTGTGCGGTCTAGCAAAGAACTTGTTACCGTTCATCGCACATTTGAACAGTCCGTGTCGAAGTACTACGATTCTCACTCGTCTTCGACATGCAGCTAATAAAGTAGTATCGTGGGTCGGCTGCACTCTTGCAGGAGTGCAGCATTCGGCTAATCCAAATGTGTGTCGACAACCAGCCCGCGTCAACTGGCGCGGCAAAATCGACTACCGCCAGACGACTGGCGAGCGGGGGAATCGGATGACGGCTCGGGCGGTCCACTGGCACGAAGGAATGTTTCTGCAACCGCACCACTTCCAGGCGGCTGGGCGGGCAACGTCCGAACATGCCCAACGGGCGGGCGGCTGGTCTGTCCATCATAACTGGGGCATCCGATCCATCGAGATCGACCCAGATGCCCTGCTGAATTCTCGCTTCGTTATTCGCTCTCTGCGGGCTTGTTTGCGTGAAGGAACGCCGATTTCGATTCCGGAAGATGGTGTCTTACCCAGCCTCGATTTAAAAACGGTATTCGAGCCTGGTCAACCGCTCACAGTATATCTCGCGTTGCCAGTGCTCAATCTTGGCAAGGCGAACGTGACGGAAGAAGGGGACGCCACGTCTCGCTTTCGACTCGATACTCAAGAACTGGAAGACGAAAACACCGGCGTCAATCCGCAACCACTGCGGGTGCGAGTACCGAACGTGCGGTTGCTTGTCACTGGCCAGGATCAGACCGGATACGATACCCTGCCATTAGTGCGGCTGGAAAAATCGACGCTGGTGAATGCTCCGCCGCAAGTGGACACGACTTACATTCCGCCACTCTTGGCGTGCGATGCCTGGCGGCCCCTCGAAAATGATGTTTTGCAATCTCTGTTCGACCGCATCGGTCGGAAGCGCGAGCGGCTTTCGGGCCAGCTGGCCAGCCGCGGCGCTGGCGTTGGTAGTAGCGACCCTGCCGATGTGCTGACGGTCGCGCACCTTCGCGAACTTAACGAAGCTTATGCCGTACTCAGCGCAATTGCGTTCACGCCCGGTGTGCCGCCGTTCGCAGCTTACGTCGAACTCTGCCGCATGGTGGGCCAACTGGCGGTGTTCGACCGCAGTGGCCGCTGGCCCGCGATTCCACCGTACGACCACGACGATCTCGCTGGCTGCTTCCTTCGCGTGAAGCTCTATCTCGATTCCTTACTCGACATTTTGCCGGAACCGGAGTACAAGGAGCGACCGTTCATCGGCATTGGCGCACGGTTGCAAGTCACCGTGGAGCCGACATGGCTGGATGCGGCATGGGCCTTGTTCCTTGGCGTACGCTCCGAAACCGACCCGGACGAAGCCGTACGATTGCTAACTGTGCCCGGCCAACTGGACATGAAAGTCGGGGCGGGCGACCGCGTCGACGCGATCTTCCAACTCGGTCAGGCGGGATTGCGGTTCGAACCGTGCCCCCGACCGACGATCTTGCCGGACCTCGCTGGCCAGCGGTATTTCCGCATCGGCCGTATGCCGGAAAAAGAGTGGGCGCAGGTGCTGCGTGCGTTAACCGTAGCCGTGCGAATCAACGAAACGCGAATCGTCGGCAACCTGCAAGGCGCGCGAGCGGTGACCGTGCGCACGACCGGCGGGCAAACGACAACACTGCATTTCACGCTCTATGCTGTACCGGGCGAGCGTGCGACGAATTGATTCGAGCCGGAAGCGTGACATCATTGAGGGGCCATGCGAGACGAGTTGGCGCGACTGGTGAATCCGATCTTCCGCACCGCACTCGATCTCCAGCAAGAGTGGCGGGTCGGCGGCGGTATGCCATTCGATGCGGGTTACGAACTGATGATGGAAAAGTTCCGCCAGTTGCACCGAGTGCTTCCCGCCGTACGATCCGCAGAGAAATCATCCTCGTCCGCTATGCAGGATCTACTCGGTGGAAGCGAGTCGGATGCCGTGGATGAGACTTATCTTGGCGTGGCATATCCGCTGGCTTGCTGGGTCGACGAGTTATTCATCGTTCGCTCCCCACTGGCAGCGCGCTGGAACGATCGCAAATTTGAAGTGTTATTCCACGCATCCAACGATCGCGCCTGGCGGTTTTGGCAGCAGGCACGATTAGCTGCAAATCGCCCGGATGCGGACGATCTCGAAGTCTTCTTTCTTTGCGCCTCGCTCGGTTTCCGTGGCGAGTGGATCGACGATCCGCAACCGCTGGCCGGTTGGCTGGCCAGCACCCGAGATCGCTTGCTCACCGGCCTCCGCCGGGATTGGACCGCTCCACCGGCTCTCGATCCACCAGCTTCCGTGCCGCCGCTTCGCGGAGTATCCCGGCTCCGCCGCATGGCCACGATCGTCGGCCTGACAATGGTGCTGGCGCTGCCCATCGCCGCCTGGTTGATCGTCCGCCAAGTGGCAAGATGACGAGGGAAGAGACCGCTGCTTGTTAGCCCGACGCGCAAGCGAGGGATTCTGACGCTGGCTTCCCTCGAGCTAACAAGAAGGTCCTCAAACATGAACTTATTAGGCCGCGTCTTCTCCCGGAAAGTCTTGTGGATCGTCCTCTGGACGTTGCACGTCTTGCTGCTCGTTGCCATCGTCTGCGGCCTGTGGGCACTGGGTCGGTATTATCGGGTAGATTCCGCACTTCTATCGCCGTTGCCAAGGCTGCACGGCATCTGGTTACCGTTATTGTTTGTGCTGCTATATGCCGCAGGGTGGCTGGCGTGGTGGTTCGTTCGGTTATTAACGGACCCTGCCGATGGCGAATTTCCGGATGTACTCGATGCCTGGAACGAAGGATTGCAAGCATTAAACGCCGCTGGGATCGACCCATCCGCAGTGCCTGTGTTCCTGGTCGTCGGTAAGCCAGCGTCAGGGCCAGCGGATTTCTTTGCCGCCACGGAAATGCCATTCGCCGTGCGTGGCGAACCCCGTCGCTCGGATGCACCCGTGCGGATCTATGCGGATCGCGAGGCCATCTATGTCGTCGCTGAGCGAGCCTCTGCGGTGTCTCGACTGGCCGAAGTGTTAACGATCCAAATCCTCCGTGCCGATGCGATGACAAAATCATCGCTGCCACCCAAACCGCAGCCGGATGCCGAATCGTTGTTGGACGTGCTGTACGCGGAGCCGGAAATCGCCGGGTCCGGCGTCGATCTGTTCGCATCCGACAAACCGACGTTGAATGCGACCGACTGGTTGCCAAAGCCGGGTGCGGCCGCGATTGCCGAACTGACCGCAGACGAAATCAACCGCGAATCCGCACGCTTGCGTTACCTCTGTCGGCTCATCGCGGCACGCCGTCGCCCCGTCTGTTCCGCAAACGGCATCCTCTGGCTGCTACCCTTGGCGGCAAGCGACTCGGCAGCCGCAGCCGACCGTGCCGCGACTATTTGCAAAGCGGATCTCGCGGCGATCGAATCCGGCTTGCGCGTCGATTGCCCGATGACGGTGGTGGTGGCCGACGCCCAGGTTATGCCCGGCTTCCGCCTGATGGCGACTGGCCTGCCCGGTGGTGTCGGCCGCGAACGGCTCTTCGGGCGCATGTTCCCTCTCGTGCCGAACCTGCCTGCGGAACGCCGACATGAAATGGTGACCGACGGCCTCGACTGGCTGGCCCGGCACCTCACACCTGCATTGCTCTATCAGCGATTTGGAGGCGGCGTTGAACCGGAAGAAGGTGCGAAGCTCTGGCGGCTAGCGGGTGACGTGTATGACCGCCGCGATCCGCTGGCCCGCCTCGTCGCACAGGGTTTGCTTGGCCGACCGAACCGACCGCCGATGCTGACAGGCATTTACTATGCCGCCACCGGCCCGGATGAACGCGATCGCGCCTTCGCCGCGGGCAGCCTCCGCGAACTCGTCAGTAACCAAAACTTTGTGAAGTGGACTGAAGCCGCGATCGAGCATGAAGGCGACTGCCGCCGCATGGCCGCGCTCGGCTACCTCGCCGCGAGTGTTCTCGTGATTGCCGTGATAGCGTTTGGCGTGTGGTCGTGGAACGAGTAGGAAATGCATGGAACGGCGTTTGTCATGAGGCACGTTTTTGACGTGCCATCAGCGACCATCACTGCGGCAATTGATTGAGCACGTTTTGGTAAATCACATCGACCGCGTCAGTAGCCGCGACATCGCGAACCAGGCCTTGCCGACGGTAATGCGTGATAAGATCGTTAGTCACAGCGTGAAAGCCGACCAACCGCCGACGCACCGTTTCTTCCTTGTCGTCGTCGCGCTGGGCCAGAGCGCTGCCACATCGATCGCAAATGCCGATCTTCTTCGGTGGACGTAGAGCCAGGTTGTAGCAAGCTGCGCAGGCCTTGTTCACGCAGCACCAGCGGCTGCTGATCCGCCTGACTACTTCATCGTCCGCAATGGTCAGGTTAATGACCGCGTCGAGCGTCAGATACTGCTGCTTCAACAGGGCATCGAAGGATGCTGCCTGCGATGATGTGCGTGGGTAACCATCGAGCACGAAGCAATCGGGTCGATTGTGTTGAAACAACTCTGCAACGAGATCGTTGACGAGAACATCTGGCACCAGTTCGCCACGTCGAATCCACGGCTCGGCCTGCAACCCCACCGGGGTTTGTCGGCGTATGGCGTCGCGGAGAATTTCGCCCGTGCCAATGTAAGTGAGCTTGAGGTCGCGCACCAGCCGATCGGCCTGCGTTCCTTTGCCACTACCCGGCGGTCCAACCAGCACCAATCGCATATGCAATTCCCTGCTCGTGTAGCCGAAGCCGTGCACACAGCCTCTTCACACAAAACATCCTATGGGGCGGATGGCCGCAGTCACCGGCTTGATTCCAGGAAGTGAAAAAGCCCACGGTTGACGACCGTGGGCTTTTTCACTTCGGCTGGTTTACCCGCCTTAGTCGTCTGTCAGGCCAACATAGTTCCGCATGACCAAGTGGCTGTTGATTTTCTGCACCAAGTCGAGTGCCACACTCACCACGATCAACAAACCAGTCCCACCGAAGAACTGGGCCACCCGTGGGTCCACCTCCAGTTCGACGGAGATGATGGTCGGGATGATCGCGATGATGGCGAGGAACGCCGCCCCGACATATGTGATCCGCATCAACACTCGCTCGAGGTAATCGGCGGTCGATTTCCCAGGCCGATAGCCAGGAATAAAGCTGCCGTGATCTTTGAGGTTGTCCGCCACTTCCTTCGGGTTGAACGTGATCGCAACCCAGAAGTAACAGAAGATATAGATGAGCAGGACATACAGGATGTTGTACGTCCAGCCGCTGCCACGCTGGAACACGTTGCCCAGGTCGGCTGCCCATTGCCAGTCTGGTTGCATGCTGTGCAGGATATTGAACAGGAAGCCAGGCAAGATCAACAGCGTACTGGCGAAGATGACAGGCATAACGCCAGCCGCGTTCAGCTTCATTGGCAAGTTACTGCGAGTGCCGCCAAACGCCCGGCGACCGCGAACGTGCTTGGCCGACTGGGTGGGGATGCGCCGCTGCGCTTTGGTGATGGCGATAACACCTACAACCACGGCTATAAACAACGCCACAAGTACTATGAGTTTCTCGAGGCTGATATCGCCCGTGGGGCTCCCCAGTGTAAACAAGCTTGGTTTAAGTGTGGATGTACCCGGAATGAACAGCATGATGCCGATGGCTTCCGGCAGACGGGCCACAATCCCCGCCATGATGATGAGCGAGATACCGTTGCCGATACCATACTCGTCGATCTGCTCACCGAGCCACATCAGGAAAAGGCAACCGGTCGTCATGATGATAACGGCGGCCATTCCGAAGTAGATGGTGTTAAAGCCATCCGCCATGACCCCCGCAACCGCGACAGACTCGCCTCCCTGGGACCCGTCGGATCTCAACAGAGTTTGCACGAACATGGTAGATTGAATCAGACAGATGGGTACTGTCAGATAGCGGGTGAATTCATTGATTTTCTTGCGCCCAGATTCGCCCTCTTTCCGCAGTCGCTCGAGCGACGGGATCACTCCGGAGGAGAGCAGCTGCATAATAATTGAAGCGGAAATGTACGGCATGATGCCAAGCGCGAAGATGCAAGACTGGCTGAGGTTGCCGCCCGAGAACAGCGATACGAAACCGAGCACGCGACCGAGGGTGCCGCCAGCTTGCTGTGACATCTTCTCAGCGAGCTTCTCCTGATCGATCATGGGCAACGGAACATAATAGCCGATGCGGTAGATGGCCAGGAAAGCCAGGGTGATGAAGATCTTCCGCCGCAGTTCAGGGATGCGGAAGATGGTGAGCAGTTGTGCGAACATAGTTACGGGCTTCTGGTTTCAGAGTTTCCGATTATGGAACGAGAAGATCACTCCAGATCGACACGGCAATCCTTGCGGCTCGCCCCATATTTCAATAGGTTTCGCAAAAGTTGCACTTTCATGCAACCGGAAACCGCTAAACCCTGACAGTCCCTCGCTTACGCTTCGGGCTAACAAGAATTACGCCTTCTTTTTGGCCGAGTTCTTACCTTGACCCATCTTGGACCGGAGTGGCTTCTTCGGTGGCGGGACCAGTTCAGTGGCACCAGCCAGGGCTTCGATCTTGGCCTTGGCCGTCTTGCTAAAGTGGTCCGCAACGACGATCAACTTCTTGGTCAGGTCACCATCAGCGAGGACGCGTAGGCCATCCCAGGTGCCATTGACAATTCGCTTCTCGCGAAGTGCGGCAATGTCGACCCGGCTGCCAGCGGGGAAAACATCCAGGTCGCCAATGTTCACGATGGCGTACTCTTTCGCCCAGGTGGCGTTAGAGAAGCCCCGCTTCGGGAAGCGACGGTGAATCGGCGTTTGGCCGCCCGTGAAGAGCGCACCCGGCAACGCAGCACCAGCGCTGGCGTATTGCCCCTTGTGACCGCGGCTGGAAGTCTTGCCGTGACCCGAGCCGATACCACGACCAACGCGCTTCTTCAGCTTGCGCTTATGAATGCCATCCGACAGTGATGTCAGGTCCATTAGAGTTCCACCCCACGTAAACGAGCGACATCTTCGCGGGTCCGCAATTGCAGCAGACCGTGGATTGTCGCTTTGACGAGGTTAATCGGATTCGTGCTGCCGTGCGTCTTGGTCAGGATGTTCTGAATCCCTGCCGCTTGCAGCACTTCACGCACACCAGGGCCAGCTTTCACGCCTGTACCCGGGCCAGCAGGCACCAGGATGACGCGGCTTGCGCCGTACTTGCCAATCACGCGGTGCGGAATCGTGCTACCGCGAAGTTGGATCTTGCGAGCCCGGCGAGCTTGTTGTTCGCCTTCCTTGATTGCCTTTTCAACGGCTGGCGGCACTTCGTTGGCTTTGGCGTAACCAAAAGCCACCTTACCGGTTTTATCGCCGACGACGACAAGTGCGTTGAAGCTAAAGCGACGACCGCCCTTCACGACGCAGGCGCTGCGGCGAATCTTCACGAGGTAATCGACCATCCCCTGATCGCGGGAATCGCGGTCGTCGCCGCTGCCGCTGCCACCGCGACGGCCACCACCGCCACCCTCGCCACGTTCTTTCGCCATTGCGATCCCCTTGTTCCCGTCGACTCAGTGTATTGGACTCAATGCGTATGTAATCTCGGTACCAGCCGTGATCGGTGCTAAATCAGGCTCCGGCCTTCTCGGGTTTCTTCTTCTTGGCCTTGGGCGCGGCTTCGGCCGTCTTGACTTTCTTTGGTGTATCCACAATCCCGGTACACAGCAGACCGCCCTCGGTCGCGGCTCGGGCCAGCGCCTTCACGCGACCGTGGAAGCGGAAGTTACCGCGGTCGAAGGCCGCTTCGGCGATGCCGAGCGACTTCGCCTTATCGGCCAGGGCTTTGCCGATGATCTTGGCACCAACGATGTTGCCGCCATATTCGATGGACGTGCCCTTGTCGTTGCTCGACGCGGCAGCCAGCGTGACGCACTTGTCGTCGTCGATGAGCTGAGCGTAAATATGGAAGTTCGTGCGGTGCACGGAAAGCCGCGGCTTGGTAGCCGTACCGTGGATCGCCTTGCGAACCCGGCTCTTCCGGCGGAATGCCCGCTTCGCCTTGAGTTTTTGAATGTCCATAACGGTATCGTGTGCCGGTGGTCTGCGTATGGGAAACAACCCCAGGGATTCGAACCTGGGGTGGCGACGGCATTACTTGCTGGCCGCGAACGACTTGCCTTCCTTGCGGCGGACGACTTCGGTTTCGTAGCGGACACCCTTGCCCTTATATGGCTCGGGTTTCTTGCTCTCGCGAATATCGGCCGCGAACTGGCCGACCTTCTGCTTATCCGCACCGGAAACCAGGATCGTCGTCGGATCCGGAACAGTGACGGTGATGCCTGCAGGCGGGGTATGCAAAATGCGATTGGCAAAGCCAACAGTTAGTTCCACAGACGTGCCCTTCATGGCTGCCTGATAACCGACCCCTTCAATCTTCAATCGCTTGTCATAGCCCTTCGTGACGCCTTGGACCATGTTGTTGATCAAGGCGCGAGTGAGACCATGCAATGCACGATTCTGGCGCTCGTCGTTCGGACGCTCCACCGTGATCTGCTTGGCGTCCGCTTTCACTACCATGTTGGGGTGATAGCTGATTTCTAGCTTGCCCTTCGGCCCTTCCACCTTCACCTGGCCATTGGCGACCGCCACTTTCACACCCGCCGGCAAAATCACCGGTAGCTTTCCAATTCGTGACATCTGACACTCCTGAGGCTTCACTGGCGATTAGCCAGAACGTGGCCTCTTTGAATACGGATAGCAATTAAAGTACTCATCTCGCTCGCGAGATGAAGAGCATCTCGCGGAGCGAGATGTGTACAATTACCAAACGGTGCAAAGGATTTCGCCACCGACCTGGGCCTTCTTGGCCTGGCGGTCGCTCATGACACCACGGCTGGTTGTCAAGATGGCAATACCAAGGCCATCGAGTACACGACGAACTTCCTTGTAGCCCTGGTACACCCGGCGGCCTGGCTTCGAGTAACGGTCAATATGGCGGATGACCCGCTCGCCATCTGGGCCATACTTCAGGTAAACCTGCAGAACGACGTGGGCGTCGCCGAGGTTGGTCGCTTCCTGGAAGTCTTGCGTCCCTTCGCCGGTGGTCACATATTTGCCAACGCGGTAGCCGAGGATAAAGCCCTCGTCTTGCAACACCTTGGCAATAGCCACTTTCAACTTGGTCGCTGGCATATCGACAGCCGGGCGCTCAACGTTATTGGCGTTGCGAATCCGAGTCAACATATCCGCAACAGGGTCGGTCATCATGGCGAGAATCCTCTGTTTCAAGTTCCTAGTTTCAGGGTTTCATGTGTTCAAAGACAATTTCATCAATGCCTCAACCCAACCTGGGAGACGAGATGAAACCCTGAATCATGAAACTTGAAACTGCTTATTTACCAAGACGCTTTGCGAACGCCCGGGATCAAGCCATCACTGGCCATGTCGCGGAAGATGATACGACAGACGCCAAACTTGCGAAGCACAGCCCGTGGGCGACCGGTCAATTTGCAACGATGGCGGATACGAATCAGGTCGCGGGGACGAAGAAGCTTCTTCTTATCCCGTTGGTCTTCGGGCTTGGCTAACTCAGCCTTGTGGGCCTCGATGGAAGCCAGTTGCTTCTTGTACTGCGCTCGCTTGGCGGTCGTTGACATTATTTATCCTGGGTCATTAGTCATTGGTCGCTTGTTGTTTGGCAATGATACCGTGTTCCCAAATGTGATGGGGTAGGTACAATTGACTAACGACTAGTGACGAATGACACATGCTAACAGTGGCGTTTCGATTCGGCTCGCGGTTGACACCGCGTGGAACCGGCCGTTCCACCAAGATCATCCAACTACACTACAAGTGGCCGCTGAAAAGCCAACGGCATTTCCACGATTCTTTCCACACCTCGCCAGACCGAGACTATTCCCGGAAGGGCATACCGAAGAGGCGGAGCATTTCGCGGGCTTCTTCATCGCTACGGGTGCTGGTACAGACAGTGATGTCCATACCCTGCGTGAAGTGGACCTTGTCTGGATCGACTTCGGGGAATACCAGCTGCTCGGAAAGGCCAAGACTATAGTTGCCGTTACCGTCGAAGCTCTTCGGGTTGATACCGCGAAAGTCACGAATCCGTGGTAGGGCAAGATTGATAAGACGGTCGAGGAATTCATACATCCGCTTACCGCGAAGGGTCACCCGACAGCCGATTTCGTAGCCTTGACGCAGGCGAAAGGCGCTGATGGCCTGCTTGGCACGAGTGATCTGCACCCGTTGGCCTGCGATCAGGCCAAGTTGCTCGGCGGCTTCCGTCATGCGGTTCTTGTCTTGAAGTGCTTTGCCTACGCCCATGTTGAGGCAGACTTTCGTCAACTTCGGGAGACTGTGGACGTTCGTGCGGCCAAACTTGGTGGCGAGCGCGGGCAGGATTTCAGTCGCAAAGCGAACCTGCAATCGTGGCAGATACTTCGGTGTTTCGGCAGTGGTCGGCGTTGCCATCTCGGTGAACCTCTCAGGACCTATCCGCTCCCATTTCTGACGGGCGCGATCCGGGTCCAACTGTTAAGTAAATGGACTCACGCCTTCTTGGCGTATTTCGCATCGGCCTTGGCCAGCACGCGGATCAGCGCGCCAGACTTCTTGGCGTACAATTCCTTCGTGCCATCAACGGCATAGCGGATACCGACACGGGTGGGGACACCCATTGTGGGGTCGATGAGCGCGACGTTCGAAGCCTGGACCGGCATTTCCTTGGACAACCTGCCACCCTGTGGGTTGCGGCGTGAAGGCTTCAAGTGGCGGTAGACGCGGTTCACGCCCTCGACGACAATTTTCTTGTCCTCGCGGATGACGCGCAGTACCTTCCCCGTCTTGCCCTTGTCGTCGCCAGCAAGCACCATGACGACATCATCTTTGCGAATGAACATATTGGATGTCCTGAGTCATATTGTCATTGATAACTTGTCATTGGTCAGCAATCAGAGGTCACTAACAAATGACCAATGACTAATGACAAATGACTACACTACTTCCGCAGCCAGGCTGATGATCTTGTTGAACTTGGCACGTAGTTCGCGAGGTACCGCACCGAAGATGCGGGTGCCGCGAGGGTTGCCGTCGTTGTCCAGAAGCACGAGTGCATTGCGGTCGAAGCGGACGTAAGTGCCATCTTCGCGACGTGTGGCCACGCGAGTACGTACTATGACGCCCTTGATCACATCCCCTTGTTTGACTTCGCCACCTGGCAGCGCCTTCTTGACGCTGGCGCGGATGATGTCACCCAAGTAGGCGACACGGCGTTTGGTACCGCCGAGCACCTGAATACACATGACCTCTTTCGCGCCGGTGTTATCGGCGACGTCGAGGTAACTATACATCTGGATCATCGATCAGACCTCAATGCTCGTCTGGTAATATACGGTATAACTTTCCGCCAAAATGCAGACACGGGCGAGATGCCCGTGCCACACAAGATCAGCTGGTTATTAACTAGTTGGGGCAGCCACGCCAGTGGCTTCCGGAGGCAAGGCACTTCCAGCGACCGCACCTTCCAGGTTGGCCACAGTTCGGGTTGGAGCCTTCACTGTGATGCGGATCAGCGTCCACCGCTTGGTGCGGGACAGCGGCCGCGATTCACGGATTTCCACCGTATCGCCGAGGCGAGATTCGTTCTTCTCATCGTGAATATAGCAGACGGTCCGCTTCTTAACGAACTTGCCATAACGTGGGTGGCGTACGACGCGCGATACTTCCACGCGACGAGTCTTGTTTGCCTTGTCTGCGGTTACGATGCCCGTCACGAGTCGAGGACCGGTCTTGCCGATCTTCGGGGCATCCGCAACGGCGGTTGGGCTGGTGGTGTCTGACATTACTTACCGCTCCCCTTGCCAGCTTGAATGGCGGCCAACCGCACAATAGCGCGTTTGATACGGCGCTTGCCAGGGCCAGTGGTTTTCGCTTCGAGTTCGGTCGTCATGCGAGCCAAATCCGTAGATGGTAACGCGGCCAGTTTGTCCAGTTCCCGCAACCGCTGGATCGTTTTAATCCGGGCCACGTCCCGCTTCGCCTTGCGGATTTCGCTCGGCGTTTCCAGGCGGTCTGTTGCCGACTGGAAGCGGAGTTGGAACAGGTGCTTTTCGGTATCGCGCAGACTGAGGGACAGCTCCCCGTCGGTCAGTGCAGTGATTTCTGATGTCTTCATTTTCTCTCGTGACCCCTTCACTCTGCCCTTCTCCGCCTAGGTAGAAGGGATCGGAAATATTAGACATTCGGTCGTCGGGTGACGAACCGGCACTTAAATGGCATTTTGTACGCGACTCGTGCGAGGGCATCCTTGGCGGCCGATTCTGGAATCCCGCCGATCTCGTACAGGATGGTGCCGGCGCGAACAACTGCGGCCCAGTATTCCGGTTCGCCCTTACCCTTACCCATCCGCGTTTCAGCGGGGATACAGGTCACGCTTTTATGTGGGAAGACACGGATGTAATAGCGACCTTCGCCGGAAACGAAGCGGGTCATCGTGACCCGGCCAGCTTCAATGGCCTCAGCGGATAGCCAGCCGCCTTCCAGTGCCTGCAAACCAAAGTCGCCGTAGGCGACGTAGTTGCCGCGATATGCCAGCCCCTTGATCGGGCCTTTATAGGCATCTTGGGCGTGAAACCCTCGGGTGATACCCCGTTGAGTTTTACGATATTTCACCCGTTTGGGCATATTGGCCATAACAAACTCTCACTGTTTCATGTTTCAAGTTTGGAGTCTCAGTGTTTCGTGTCTCCGAGTTTGAAGGAAACTCAGAAACAGGAAACTTGAAACCCAATTAACCCTTACGACGGCGTCCGGTTCGCTTTTGGCCACCAGCACCGACTTCGGTGGTATCGTTGATCTCGCCGGTCACGAAGTCGCCGTTGTTGACCCAGACTTTAATTCCGATATTGCCTTGCGGGGTGGTAGCCTCGGTGAAACCGTAGTCGACCTTGGCTCGCAGGGTGCTAAGCGGGATGCTACCTTCCATCGCCTTTTCGCAGCGAGCCATTTCAGCACCGCCGAGACGGCCGGAAAGTTGCAGTTTCACGCCCTTGGCACCGTTCTCCATGGCACGCTGGATGGCGTTCTTCATGGTCCGGCGGAAGCTCGACCGCTTTTCAAGTTGCTCCGCGATGTCTTCACCAATCAGCTTGGCGTCGATTTCGGGGCGGGTCACTTCGATCGTTTTCAACTCAATGTGCCGGCGGGTGATCTTTTCCAGGGCCTTGGTCAGCTTGTCGATCTTCTCGCCCTTCTTGCCGATGATGGCACCGACGCGGCTCGAGTAGACGAACACCGTGACGCGTTCACGGGTTCGTTCGATCCGCATCCGGGCGATCATCGGCCGTTGTTCTTTGCGATCTTTAGATCGGGTCAGATACTTCACGATGAACGAGCGGATACGAAAATCTTCGATCAGCAGTTCGCTGAAGTCTTGCTTGCTCGCGTACCACGAGCTTTGCCAGTCTGTCATGATGCCGACGCGGAAGCCGGTCGGCCGAACTTTCTGACCCATTTCCGGTAGCCCTTCTCAGTTACGAGTTGCTGTGGCCCATGCCGCAGCGTGTGGTTTCGGATGCAACAAATACAGTTAGCTGACCATCGTTGGTGCAGCTTGAAGTTCAGGCGGAGTGGCGACGGGTTCCGTTACCGGTGTCGTCGTGACTTCCTCACTTGTTGGTGCCACGTAGTCATCAACATCGTCAACATCTGACAGCTTCACAATGATGTGAGACAGTCGACGCTTAATGCCGAAGGCGGTACCGCGAGCACGCGGACGAATCCGCTTGAACATCGGTGCCCCGTCAATGCGGCACTCAGAAACGACCAGGTCTTCCAGGTTCTGGCAGCCCTGGTCTTCGGCGTTGCCGAGAGCGCTTTTCACGACGGCTTCAATCAGGCGAGCACCGCGATTCGGTGCGAATTTGAGCGCCTCGATCGCCTCGTCCACATTCATACCGCGGATCATCTGAGCGAACGGCCGCATTTTGCGGGGTCCGACGTCAGCGAAGCGGTGTTTGGCAAGATATACGTTCATAACTCATGACCAGTAACTGGTGACAAAGACTACTTGGCTCCGGCAGCGGCCTTGGCCTTGCCAGCGGTGTGCCCTTTGAACGTCCGGGTTGGCGAAAACTCGCCGAGTTTGTGGCCGACCATTTCTTCGGTGCAGTAGACCTTGATAAAGGTCCGGCCGTTATGAACCAGGAATGTACTGCCAATGAATTCGGGCACAATGGTGCAATCTCGGGCCCATGTCTTGATGGGTTCCTTGTTGCCACCACGCTCGACCTTGGCGAGAACTCGCAAGTCGACATACGGGCCTTTTTTCAGCGACCGACTCATGCGAAATACCCCTGGAAATCAACCACTCTGGCCTGTCACTTTATTACTCAACCATCAGGTCGCCTACTCAGCCGTTATGGATTCTTCTGGTGTGGACCAGACGGCCGACGGCGGACGATGGCGCTGTTCGACGGCTTCTTCTTATTCCGCGTCTTGCCGCCCTTGGCGGGTACACCGCTTGGCGAGACCGGATTACGACCGCCTTTGCTGCGCCCTTCACCACCACCGAGCGGGTGGTCGGTCGGGTTCATACTGGTACCACGGTTGTGCGGCTTGCGGCCCATCCAACGTTTCCGCCCGGCCTTGCCAAGCGAAATGTTCATATGGTCCGGATTCGAGACGCTGCCGATAGTGGCCCGACATTTCGCCGAAACCTTGCGGACTTCACCGCTCGGCATCGTAATCAGTGCCCAGTCTTTTTCGCGTGCACCGAGAGTGGCACTACAACCTGCGGATCGGCAAATCTGACCGCCGCGACCTGGCTTGAGTTCGATATTGTGGATGGCCAAGCCAACGGGGATGCGCGAGAGCGGCAGGCAGTTGCCCGGCTTCGGTTCGGCATCTTCACCGCTGGAAACCTTATCGCCAGCCTTCATGCCATCTGGAGCAAGAATATAGGCCTTTTCGTGGCTTTCATCTTGATATTGGATCAGCGCGACGCGAGCGGACCGGCATGGGGCGTATTCGACGGATAACACAATCGCGATCACGCCATCCTTACGTCGCTTAAAGTCGACCAGTCGAACCATCTGTTTGTGGCCGCCACCACGGAATCGCGAGGTGACGATGCCCTGGTTGTTACGACCGCCCTTTTTCTTGCGGCGAACCAGCAGCGACTTCTGTGGGTCGTTAACCTTCGGCGAGGTACACTCGGAGAAGTCAGACACCGAGGCGCCACGGCGGCCAGCGGAGGTCGGATTGTAGAAGCGAATGCCCATGTTACTTGCTCGTGTTCAATCAGTTTCGCAGATAAATACGCTGACAAACTCTCACCCAACCCGCTCATTAGTAGAAGTCGATCTTATCTTCTTTGTTCAGCGTGACGATCGCTTTCTTCCAGGCTGCTTGTTGGCCCAGAATCTGTTTGTAGCGAGTCTTCTTGCCAATGCGGTTTTGCGTGCGGACCGCATCGACTCGCACATTGAACAATTGCTCAACCGCGTTCTTAATGTCAGTCTTGCTGGAAAGTGGGTTCACCATGAAGGTGTACGCACTGTAGCGGGAACTTTGGTGGGTGCCCTTTTCCGTGACTAGCGGACGAATGATAATCTGGTGCGGCCGCAGTTCGAGGCCTGGCTCGCCGTGGACGCATGGCTGCCGGGCGGCTAGCTTGCGCAGATATCGCTTCGGTCTGGGTCGTGTCGTGGCCATATCACCGTCTCCGGTCGCAGATATTCGGTGTGCTAATTACGCAGCGGCTGGCGCGGCTTTAAGTTTGCGTTTCTGGATGCGGCCAGCGCGGCCGAGTCGAATACGAGGCGTCTCCGCCACTGTCACATTCGGGGATGCCGGTTCGGCCACTGGCTTCGGAGCCGTCAGCCATTCCAGGGCCGTCTTCGTCAGCAGTAATCGCTTGTGCTTTAACAGCATGTAGGCGTTGAATTCGTTGGCGGGAAGTACCTTCACGCCTTCGAGATTCCGGCCTGACTTGTAGATGTTCTCGTCGTAAGTAGCCGTGCCGATCAACAAGGTCGTGTCGAGCAAGGAGACATCCTTTTCGATGTCCTTCTTCTCGCCGTTTTCGAGCTTGCTCACGGTCTTCTTGCCGATCTTGATCGACTTGAGAACGCCGACCATTTCCTTGGACTTCGGTGCGGCCATCGTGAACTCGTCCACGATGATGACTTCACCGTCGATGAACTTGCTGAGCAGTGCCATTCGGGTGGCGATGCGAACCGCTTTCTTGGGCAGGTGGTATTCGTAGTCGCGGGGCTTCGGACCTTTCGCGGTACCGCCACCACGGCGCTTGTTCGTACGCTTGCCACCGACCCGGGCATTACCCGTGCCTTTTTGGCGGAAGAGCTTCTTGGTGCTACCGGCAACCTGACCACGACGAAGCGTGCTGTGTGTACCGGCCCGCTGATTGGCGAGGTACATCAACACGACATCGTGCAGTAGTTGGCGGTTGATCTTACCGCCGAAGTCTTTCGGATCGACCGTAATGCTGCCTACCGAGGCCCCGGTCTTATTGACCACAGGCACGGTGAGCGTTTCGGTAAATTCACGAATGAGTACAGAGCCGTTTGCGTCGGCCATTGGTCACCTGCACCTTACTGGGCCAGCCGCCGTGAGGCGGAGGGTCGTTATTGCCGACGTTAGCCGGATTCGAGATCGCGGCTGACGTTTCTTCGGCGGACCCGAAGCCCAAGAGTGGGTGGAGTCGTATATGTATGAAACGAGCGATCGGTTGTCATTAACCAAACAGCGATTTAGCTGCCGGCGGTGAGTACACGAATCTTGATATCGACACCGGGCGGCAAGGAAAGGCCTTTATTCAGAGCCTCAATCGTTTTGCCGGTAGGTTGTAGGTTATCGATGAGCCGCTTGTGAGTGCGGATTTCGAATTGCTCGCGGCTCTTGCGGTCGATGTGCGGCGAGCGCAGCACCGTGTACCGTTCGATTCGCGTGGGCAATGGAATCGGCCCATGCACTTCGGCGCCGGTCCGTTGGGCTGTTTCCACGATCTCGGCCGCAGTGCGGTCGAGAACTTCGTGGTCGTAACCTTCCATCCGAATCCGGATTCTTTCGTTCGCAAAGGCCACACCGACCTCCTCTGTCCCACCAGTCGTCCGCCAGCAATCAATGCCAACCGCGATTTAGGGGAAAGAGAAATACTAATGACAGCGAGCAAGTCGTCAAGAGAACATGGCGAAATCGCGTCATACATTTAGCCGAGTGGTGGAGCCGGACGTTCACATTGGGGACACGCGTCTCCGGATCCGGCCAAATCTATCACTTGACGCACATCGCCTCGATACCTAGCGTTTCCCTTTATCAATCGCCCATCTTTAGTGAAGGTCTATATGCCCGCAACGTGTGTCGTCGGACTGCAATGGGGCGACGAAGCCAAGGGGAAAATCGTCGATCTGCTGAGCGATCGGCACGATTTCGTCGTGCGTTACAACGGCGGCGCGAACGCTGGCCACACCATCGTCTGGGGCGATCGCACCTTCAAGCTTTCCCTGCTGCCGACGGGTGTGTTGAAGCCACAAGTCACCTCCGTGATTGGCAACGGATTGGTGGTCTACCCGCCGAGGTTCCTGGAGGAAGTCGATCAGCTGCTGGCGGCTGGTGTGCCGGTCGGCAAAAACCTCGTACTCAGCGATCACGCCCACGTCATCTTCCTGTATCACATGGAAGAAGAACGCCTGGCCGAGGCGGACGCGGAAGGCAAACTCGGCACCACCGGTCGCGGCATCGGGCCATGCTATCAAGATAAAGTTGGCCGTCGTTTCGCCATCCGCATTGGCGAGCTGCTGAACCCGACGCACCTGCGCGATCGCCTGCGGCACATCGTGCCGGTGAAGAACAAACTCCTGGCGGCATTTGGCAGCACGACGCCATTCAATGCCGACAAACTTTGCGTAGAATACCTCGGCTACGCCGAGCGGATGCGGTCGCATATCGGCGATACGGTCCGCATCCTGCACGATGGCCTGGCAGCTGGCAAAAACCTGCTCTTTGAAGCCGCACAAGGCAGCCTGCTCGATGTCGACCACGGAACATACCCCTATGTGACCAGCAGCAGCAGTCTGCCATCGGGTATCTGGACTGGCAGCGGCGTGCCCGCACGAAACGTCACCCGCATCATTGGCGTGGTCAAGGCGTACACGACCCGTGTTGGCCGTGGCCCTTTCCCTACGGAACTCGACGATGGCCCGACTGGCATCGGTGAACGTATCCGCAAAATCGGCCGGGAGTTCGGCACAGTTACGGGCCGTCCTCGTCGTGTGGGGTGGTTGGATACCGTCGCACTTCGCTATACCTCGGCGCTCGCCGGGACGGACGAAATCACCGTGATGTTGCTGGATGTGTTAAGTGGATTAACGGAATTGAAAATCTGTACGGCTTACGAACTCGATGGTGAACGGATCACGCACTTTCCAAGTGACGCTTACCAGCTGGAACGCTGCCAGCCCGTGTATGAAACCATGCCTGGCTGGAGCGAGGACATCACGACGGCTCGCGCGAAGAAGGATCTGCCAGCCGCCGCCCGCCGTTACGTCGACCGTATCCGCGAACTCGTGGGGCTACCCGTTTCGCATATCTCCGTCGGCCCAGACCGCGTGCAAACGATCACGGAGTAAGCTGTAAAGTGCAGCTTACATTCCATCAGTAGGTGCCGCTGTTGGCTCGGGCGGTGCTGCTAGCTCCAACTCTATACGCACGGTGTGATTGGCGTGGTACACCTCGCGGAGAAACAACGAGAGACCAACCACCATGGCCAGCGTCGAAGTCGTGAAGAGGGTCCCTTCCAGCCATTTTAGAGGTAGTTCCAACAGCACTTCAATAAATAGCAGGGAAATCACCATACACACGAGTAATGCTGCCAGAGTACAGGCCGTGATGGCGGCACTCGCAAGGCGGCGACGCTTTTCCAGGCTGCGAAGCTCGGTCGCAATCTTGGCAGGTGTAAGCGTAAGCGTTCCCTTTGGCGCTTCCATGAGAATACGACCGCGATCGACGATCCGACTGAGCCGACCGGCCATCACGTTCAGCACGCCAGCGATGCCAGTAAGAAGAAAGACCGGCGCCAACGCCAACTGAATGGCGTGGGCGACATCAGGAACAATGCCGGTTGAGGTAGTCACGAATTGTTACCAGTGGGCGATTGGGCCGGTGGGCACGGGGATTTGAGCATCGGTGGCGTCGAACTCGCTCCAGCCAGCGGGGGCGCCGCTGTCACGCAGGCGGTTGGCGAGATCATCGAAGTCCGCGAGCGAGACCAGCATCGTCAGCTTGTGCTTGTCCACCTTCGGCATTCGCAGTGCCTTGCCATACCACGCGGCGACTTTGCGGAACATCGTGCAGCCAGCGAACTCGTTGCCACGCCAGTCGACCAACCGGCGCAGGTGTCGGCTCATGAACTCGATGCGATCGTGGTAACTGGCACGCGGGCCAGGGTCGCCGGTCTCGATCCAGCGCGAAAGCTGCTGGAAAATCCACGGGTTCGCCAGCGCCCCGCGACCGATGGCGATGCCATCGCAGCCGGTCTCTTCGATCATCCGCGCCGCGTCCGCCACGTTCATCACGTCGCCATTGCCGAACACCGGAATGCGATCGACCGCCTCCACCACGGCGCGAATGCCGTCACGGTTCACGCTGCCGGTGAAGCCCTGCTCTCGAGTGCGGCCGTGGATGGTGACCGCCGCGACGCCGATGTTCTCGAACTCGCGGGCAAAGTACGGAGCGGTCAGCGACACATCATCCCAGCCGAGCCGCATCTTCACCGTGACGGGGATATTCACGGCATCGACTACTTGTTGAACAAGCTTGACCGTACCGCCGGAGGTGTCGCACATCATGGCGGAGCCGCCGCCGGTCTTCACGACCTTGCGGACGGGGCAGCCCATGTTAATGTCGACGAGTGTGGCACCATAATCGTCTTGCAGCCATCGCGCGGCCGCCGCGAGTTCGCTGGCCACTCCACCGAAGATTTGCACGCACAGCGGGCGATCATCCGGCCCGGTGGCGAGCAGTTCCATGGTCTTCTTACCGCGCTCCATGATGGCGCGAGCGTTCACCAGGTCCGTTGTGCAAAGACCGACGCCGCCAATCTCGCGGATAGACCGACGAAAGGGATAGTTCGTGTACCCGGCGAGTGGTGCGAGCGAAAACCGCGACGCCAGCCGCAAGCCAGCAACGGCGAACGGCATCGCATACTGTGCAGGCGGCGCGGGAACTTCAAGGACATGCGACATGCTGCTATTGTATTGACATCAACGAAAATGTGCCGTCAGGCACACATTCTGCCAGCGGCGAGTCTTTTCGCCGAGTTTTGCACACACACCTCCTGGAAAGACCAGCCATGTTTTGATTGCCAATGCCCGACATGAGCTTGCGTCGAATGGATCAAACCGAGATCCCGTGCGAAATGACGGGGCAATTAAATGCTTCAAGTGACCGGTGACGCGGCGTGGCGCAAATACCCGTGAGAGTGATTTTGATGTCTGAGAAATAGGCGAACCCGTGCCAGCATCGCTTCCGTCTCCTACCATGATCGGATTCCATCCGCGAAAGGGTTTGTCATGCGCGTTCAATTGTCCTGGCTTGCTGAGTATGTGAATTTGCCAGCTGAGCCGGCAGTCTTGATCGAACGATTGACCCTTGCCGGGTTAGAATCGGCTAGCTTGCAACTCTTTGGTTTGCCAGCACCCAATGGTTTGCGGGTCAAACCCGAGGATGCCGGGTTGGTGTGGCCGGCGGATCAAGTCGTTGTGGCACGCGTGCTCAAGATCGAAAAGCACCCGGACGCGGACAAGCTCAAGATGGTGACGCTCGATCGCGGCACGGGTGAACCGAAAACCGTGATTACCGGCGCGCCGAATATTGAGCCTGGCCAGAGTGGCATGAAGGTTGTGCTCGGTTTACGCGGCACCAAGTATTACTACACGGATAAAGATGGCAAGAAGGCTGTCTTCACACTCGAGCCCAAGGCATTGCGCGGCATCATGAATGATGCCATGTGTATGTCTAACTTCGAACTCGGCATCGCGGACGATCACGAAGGCATCATCATTCTTGACGATAACGATCCAGAACCTGGCACGCCATTGCAGAAGGTGCTTGGGGAAGTCGTGGTCGATCTCGATGTCTTGCCGAACATGGCACGCTGCCTGGGAATGCTGGGAATAGCGAGGGAAGTCGCCGCATTGTGTGGCGGTGCGGTGCGTGAGCCAGAACTTGCTGCGATTATTAAATCTCAACCTGGTGCTGCGCCTTTTAAGTTGACCATCTATGCACCCGAACTCAGCGCTCGGTATACAGCCACAATACTGCGCAATGTTCAAGTCGGCCCCGCACCACGCTGGATGCGCTCGCGATTACATTATGCCGGCATCCGACCGATCAACAACATTGTCGATATCACCAATTATGTCATGCTCGAATATGGCCAGCCATTGCACGCCTTCGATTACGATGTATTGGTCAAGCGTGCAGGCGGTGGCACGCCAACTATCACTGTGCGGTTGGCAAAAGCCAGTGAGAAACTTCGTACCTTGGATGGCGTCGAGCGCGAACTCGGGCCGACGCATCTGGTCATCGCGGATGGCGTTGGTCCGATTGCGCTGGCCGGTGTGATGGGCGGTGCCGAAACGGAAGTGACGGCGGATACGAAGTCGATCCTTCTGGAGTCGGCCAGTTTCGACATCGTCAGCGTGCGGCAAACGGCCCGTCAGTTCACGCTCTTTTCCGAAGCGAGCACGCGATTCAGTCGTGGCATTCACCCGGAAATCGTGCCATTAGCGGCACGTCGCGCGGAGTTGCTGCTGCAACGTCACGCGGGTGGGGAATCGGTGGGCTATTTCGATATTTATCCGGTGCCCATGCCCACGCGGGTGATCGAGTTGCAACGCAGTGAAATCGAGCGTGTCTTGGGCGTTTCGTTGCCGGATGGAGAAGTCGAGCGAGTACTGACGGCGTTGCAATTTCAGACGACACCGACACCGTGGGGGTGGTCCGTGGTCGCGCCGCCAACGCGGTTGGATATCCAGGCTGGCGCAGCCGACTTGATTGAGGAATTGGCGCGAGTGAGCGGTTATGACCGCCTGCCAGGACGGATGCTGGCGTTAGAACTGCCGACGCAAGTCGGCAATCGAGACTTGGTGCTCGAAGAACGCGTGCGCGATTTACTCGCGGATCTCGGGCTGAGCGAGTGCATCACCTACGCTTTGACCTCGACGGAGGTTGAAACGAAATTACACCCACAACGTAGCATTTCAACCAAGCCCTACGTCACCTTGGTGAATCCGGGCGCACCCGAGCGATCGGTACTGCGGCAGACGTTATTGCCTGGCTTGTTGGCAGTGGC
>Ga0105048_10004230_pt1 | contig 23454 bp, 19 predicted proteins | sample MAT05_FD_78382 | JGI IMG/M metagenome (GOLD analysis project Ga0105048, IMG submission 78382) | Freshwater microbial communities from Lake Fryxell liftoff mats and glacier meltwater in Antarctica - MAT-05 | ecosystem: Environmental > Aquatic > Freshwater > Ice > Liftoff microbial mat | place...
CAGGTAAAGCTAATAATTAGCTATTCAACCTCAGTCTTCAGTCTTCAGTTAGCGCATACACTTTTGGCTGTTTTTCAATATGGATCGTTTCTGTCTCCATTCCGGATCACTTTAGATCTAAATTAGATCTAAATCAGATACATTCTGATCCGTTTTAGATACAAATTGAAAATAGTCCAAATGAGCTAACCAGCCAGAAGTCAGCCAGAACTCATCCAAACTCAGCCTCTTCTAGGTGGGGAAAGAATCGTGAAACAGTATGAATCTGGCTCGCTGGCATTGAGGAACAAGGCTTAGGGGAAAGGTAGATAATTTTCTAGAATATTACAGCAACCAAAGAGCTCATTTAAGTTTAAATATGCACTCTCCTAACCAACTAGATTCTTGCTGGATTTGATTTGAAAGATGCTGGCTGTGGACATTAGGCGCGAATTCTGATAATATCTAAGACGTATGCCAAAAAGAACTTACCAACCATCAAAGAGAAAACGCATCAAGACCTTCGGGTTTAGAGCTCGCATGGCTACTGTTGGTGGTCGTAATGTAATTCGCAGACGTAGAGCTAAAGGTAGACACAGCCTCTCAGTTTCTGACGAGATTCGCGCCGACAAACGCAAAAGACTCAGCAGAATGCGCTAAATGCTTCCTAAACAGCATAAACTCAGGTTAGACCAAAGCTTCAAAACTATCTATAAGACTGGACGTTTTATTGCATCTGCCAATTTCAAATTGAATTTCGATCTCCAGGCCAATGAGCAAGGTCCCTACTTTGCCGTGGTGATTACGAAGAAATTTGGGCCAGCCACGAGCCGTAATGCCCTGCGCAGAATTGTTTACGCCGCCATAGCTGCTGACGCAGCAATAATGTCTAACTTAAAACTACAAGCGATCGTCGCTCCCAAAAAAGATTTTAATTATGCGGACCTCAAAGCCTCAACAGCTGCGATTCAAGCGGAGGTAATTAGTATATTACAGAAGACTACCTTGTAATTATCTCATTAACTATTTAGAACCGTAGAAAAAGTCCTCTTGCGAGGACTTTTAAATTCACTAGAATAACTCGCTACTAGCAATTTAGCCGAATTGAGCAAAAGCTCTATTGGCCTCGGCCATTTTCTGAGTATCTTCCTTCTTCTTGATGGCATTGCCCTCTTCGTTGAAAGCTAGTTCTAGCTCTACCTTTAATGCCTCAGATAAATCAGTACCCTTACGCTTATCGCGAGCGGCATTGATCAACCAGCGCAGTGCCAGAGAAGTCTGCCTCTCTGGAGTGACTGGAACTGGGACTTGGTAGTTTGCGCCACCGATTCTACGAGAACGGATTTCAAGTTTGGGCTTCACATTAGTGATTGCCTGCTCAAAAATCTCCAGAGGCTTGAAATTCTTTTGGCCCTCACCTTTAGATTTGATCTGCAGAGATGAGATTGCATCTACCGCGATCTTTGTTGCTACACCTTTCTTGCCATCCAACATCATATAATTGATGAATTTGGATACCAAGACACTATTAAAGTGTGAATCTGGTCTTAATTCTATTTTTTTTGCTGGTTTACCTCGCATTAATAATAAATTGAACTAAATTATTTACTAATTATTTACTAACTATTTACCAATTAATTGCTCTTTATGACTTCTTAGCTTTTGGTCTTTTTGCGCCATATCTGGAGCGACCTTGCATACGACCTTCTACACCTGCAGTATCGTACTTACCTCGGACTATAGTGTATCTGACTCCTGGTAGATCAGGCTTTTTTCCTGCTCTGACTAGAACCACAGAATGCTCCTGTAGATTGTGTCCAATACCTGGAATGTACGCTGTGATTTCCTGCTTGTTAGACAATCTGACTCTTGCAACCTTACGTAAGGCAGAGTTTGGTTTCTTTGGCGTACGTGTAAATACACTAATACAAACTCCACGTCGCATTGGATTTGCTTTTCTAAAGTACTTATTGCGAATGCTGTTAAAGTTGAACTGCAATGCTTTATACTTTGTGCGAGCAGAAAAGGTCAAACCCTTAAAGCGGATCGTACCTTTTTTTGGTTGTCTGGCTTTTCTGACCAGTTGTGATATTCTCGCCATTGTTATCTTAATATATTGCTAACTTAATTTACCGATAATAACTAAATACTTTAGTCAGAGACTTTAACTAGAGTTGCTATCGTAATTCCCTCCCTAACGGGACGGGTCTGCCGATTATAACATTTTCCTTCAATCCGCTCAAAGTATCCACTTTACCAAGGATTGAGGCGTCTGTCAGCACTCTCACTTGATCTTGGAACGACGCTGCAGAAAGGAAACTCTCTGTACGTAATGAGGCGTTAGACAAGCCCATCAGCTGTCTGTCAGCTTTGATAAGTTTCTTATCGGCCGCATTCAAGTCTTTATTGACCAATACTACGTGTAGATGATCTACAAAGTCGCCAGGTAAGTAATCACTTTCGCCAGGAGTTGTGACTAACATGAAGCGTGACATTTGTTTCACAGCCACTTCCACATGCTTATCATCGATACCGATACCCTGGATACCATAAGTAGCCTGAATCTCGTTGATGATATAGCTTTGAGCAGCATGCAGACCTTGTAATTCCATCATTTCCTTTGGATCAATAGAACCTACAGTCAGTTGCTGGCCACGAGTGACTTTATCCCCTGTTTCCACAAGTACATTGGTCCATAAGCCTACGCTGTAAGTTACTTGCTCGTCTACCTCGCCACTAAGCTGTATCTTGCCCTCTTCTAGCTTAGCTTCGCCGTCAAAATCCGCTGTAACTTCTTTGCCATCCACGTCTTTGAATAGGACTTGACCAGATTTGACCTGTCTGCGAGATTTTAGGCCTACTTCTTGAGCATTAGCCACATCGTAAGACTTACTTTGCTTATGGCGGTTCTGAATCATAATCTCAATGCTACCGGCAACTTCATCACGGTTCACTTTGACTACCCCTACCAATTCAGATAAGACAGCCTTCCCTTTAGGTGTACGTGCTTCAAACAGCTCGTCTACACGGGGTAAACCTTGAGTGATATCAGCTACCGTAGCACTACCCGCACGATGCTTAGCATGTAAGGTCAACTGCGTTGAAGCCTCACCCATCGCCTGCGCAGCAATGACACCGACTGCCATACCCATTTTTACTTCTTTCTTAGTACCCAAGTCATAACCATAACACTTGCTGCACACCCCTTGAGGAGATTTACAAGTTAATACTGATCTTACTTTCACTTCTACGATTGACTCTTGATTGGCAATTACCTCAGCCTTTTCAGAAGTGATTTCCTCATTAAGAGCTACCAAGATCTCCCCGTCAGCTGCTTTGAGCTCTTCGGCACTCCATCTACCTGTGATACGGTCTACGAAATCGATTCTTCTTTGTTCCTTTCTATAAAGGTAGATACCGTCAGTAGTACCACAGTCAGCAATACGAGTAATTACATCTTGAGCGACATCGACTAATTTACGGGTTAAATAACCTGACTCTGCAGTCTTCAATGCCACGTCTGCCAAGGCTTTTCTAGTACCTCTAGCTGCCACAAAATACTCTAGGGATGATAATCCCTGCTTATAGTTTGAGCGCAAAGGCAGTTCAACAATGTTGCCGCTAGGGTCAATAATCAAACCTCTGACACCTGAGATCTGTCGCAGTGGATTCTCCACTGGAGCAGCACCGGAATCATTCAATTTGACCAAGTTATTGTTCTTGATAAGATACTGTTTCCAAGTAGAAGTAGAAACATCATCTACCAACTTCATCCAAGCATCCTCAAACAATTTCTTGCGTTCTTCATTGGTGACTAAACCATCTTGGTAATAGCTCAAGATTTCTTCCTCACGCTGTCCCACATTGACTAACATATCATCTTTGTCAGAGCTAATAATGAAGTCGTCCATACCAATTGAGAACCCTGACTTGGTAGCATATTTGAAACCAAGCTCTTCGACTTTGTCCAAGAAATTGATAGCATCATCATTACCAAATTTGTCCAATAAGTGGGCAGAAATTTTAGCGACGCCTTTTTTGTTCAGCTGCTCATTGATAAATCTGTAACCAACTGGCAGAGAACGATTGAAGATGAGTCTTCCAGCAGTAGTTTCTACAACTTTATTGTCGATTAAGACACGAATATTTTGCCTTAACTCGATATTGCCGCCATTATAAGCACCAATGGCGCTGTCTGCATCGTAGAAAGATCTCTTTGCTTTAGTATTATCTACGTTTTCCTCTACGCCGGTTAGATAATAGATTCCGTAAGCCATATCTTTCATAGTATTGATCACAGGCTTTCCATCAGCCATTAGCAAGATGTTAGAACCTGGGAACATTCTCTCCTTCACTTCTTCCACTGCTTTTTCAGATAGTGGCACGTGCACTGCCATTTGGTCCCCGTCGAAGTCAGCGTTAAAGCCAGTACAGACTAATGGGTGCAACTTAATAGCATTACCTTCAACTAATACTGGATAAAAAGCTTGAATACCCTGTCTATGCAAAGTCGGTGCACGATTCAAAAGCACCGGTCTGTTGTGAATTACCTTTTCCAGGATATCCCAGACTGAGTCAGATTTCTCTTCAAAGAAATTCTTGGCACTTTTGATATTGCTGGCCAAGCCTTGCGCAATGATCTCATGCATCACAAATGGTTTGAATAATTCCAAAGCCATAGTCTTAGGGAGTCCACATTGATTTACTGATAATTCAGGCCCCCCAACGATAACTGATCTACCAGAGAAGTCGACACGCTTGCCAAGCAAGTTTTGTCTAAATCTACCCTGCTTTCCACGTAACATATCAGAAAGAGACTTGTAGGCTTGTTGTCTAGAGTTCAATACTGGATTTCCAGGTCTGTGAGAGTTGTCGATCAACGCATCCACTGCTTCTTGCAACATACGCTTCTCATTACGTAGGATAATCTCTGGAGCACCTAGATCCACAAGTCTGTGTAAACGATTATTTCTGTTGATAACTCTGCGATATAGGTCGTTCAAGTCAGAAGTAGCGAATCTACCTCCAGGTAATTGAATGATAGGTCTCAAGTCTGGTGGTAAGACTGGTAATGATTGGATTACCATCCACTCAGGCCTGATATTGTTCTTCAACATACCCTCCAAGACCCTAAGTCTTTGAATTAAGCGTCTAATCTTAAGCTGGGATTTGGTAGTCAACAAATCTTCTTTAATTTGCTTTACTTCAGGCTCTAGGTCAACCTTGGCTAAGAGCTTTTGCAAGGCCTCAGCACCCATCTCTACCTCAAAGAAGTCTACGCCTAAGTCAGCAAGTTCGCCGTACTCTTCCTCTGAAAGAATCACTCCTTCAGCAATAGTCTCCACCAATTTGAGTTGACTATCGAACTTAGCACTTAAGGTCTCCAATCTTTGATCATAAATTGAGCGTAATTTGGCTAATTCTTTCTTCTCTGCTGCTGCAGCTCTTTCGGTCTGCAGTTCCATTTTGGCCTCGCTATCAACTTTTTTCTTCATGTCTTTCTTGTTCTGGACATACTTACCGCTAATTTCAGCGATTTTTGTATCTTGCTCCAAATTCAATTCTGCCAAAGCATTAGTCTTATTCTCTTCAATAGTCTGCATACCCTGGGCCTTACCATCATCGCCGAAGCTCGTCACGACGTATCTAGAGAAATAAATCACAGTTTCCAATTTCTTCTGTGGAATATTCAAGATCAAAGCTAGTTTATTTGGCACACCATAGGCATACCACACGTGAGTGACAGGACTGGCCAAACGAATATGGCCTAGTCTTTCACGTCTGACGCGTTTGTGAGTGACTTCAACTCCACACTTGTCACAAATAATACCTTTGTAACGGATTTTCTTATATTTACCACAGTAACATTCGTAATTTTTGGTAGGACCGAAGATCTTCTCGTCCATTAACCCATCTACTTCAGCTTTGTGCGTACGATAATTGATAGTTTCCGCTTTTCTGACCTCGCCATGAGACCAGTTAAGAATCTGCTGCGGGGAGGCTAGAGAAATTTTGAGTGCTTTAAAATCTTTTAACATTCTTTTTGCTTGTTAAATTAATATAAAATTAGGCTACTGTCCCCTCTTCTACTTCCTCAGAAATAGAATCATCTGTGTCAGCATCTTTGATTTCGAAGCCTTCTTCGGCCTCTAGCTCTGCTACTACCGTTTCGGAGGTAGCTTGAGGTAGATCGTCTAATTTCAATTCAGCAACAGTTTTGTTAATTTCCTCTAATTCCTTTTCATCCAAGTTAGCCTCAATTATTTCGGTGAGATCTTTCTCATCCTCATCGGGTTCGATTAACTCTAAGTTTAGACCTAGTGCTCGCAATTCTGAAATCAATACTTTGAATGATTCAGGAATGCTTGGCGGTTGAATCGGTGTCCCTTGGATCATCGCCTTGTAAGCTGCTGCTCTACCCACGACGTCGTCAGATTTAATAGTCAGCATTTCGTGCAGAACATTTGGGACTGCGTGTGCTTGTAAGGCCCAAACTTCCATTTCTCCAAATCTCTGACCACCCATTTGGGCTTTACCACCTAGTGGCTGTTGAGTTACCATTGTATAAGAACCTGTCGAGCGGGCGTGAATCTTATCTGCTGACAAATGGTTTAGCTTGATAATGTGACGTTTGCCAACCAAGATTTGCTCTGGGAATGGCTCACCACTGCGGCCGTCATACAACGTGACTTTTTCAGTATATTTCACTCCTGCTTTCTCTAATGCCTCGTCCAAGATTTCTTCACTTAATGGTGCAAACGGTGGTACTACCACTTTTCTATCGATCAGGCTGGCTTTGCCAGCAATACGAGTTTCTTGTAATTGCCCTAAGTTCATTCTTTTTACCATCGAGGAAGGTCCTAAGATGATATCTACAGGTGTACCGTTTGCTAGGAAGGGCATTTCCTCCTCTGGCAAGATTGCAGCAATAACTCCTTTGTCTCCGTGTAATCCAGTTAGCTTATCTCCCACTGAGATCTTACTGGTGCGAGCAACCCAGACTTTGACTTGCTTCAAGACTCCAGGATTTAGTTTATCCCCTGAATCTTTGTCCAAAAGTTGCATTCCAATGACAATACCATTGTCTCCATGTGGCAACCGTAGTGAATTATCACGTACATCTCGAGCGTATTCACCGAAGATAGCTCTAAGCAGTTTTTCTTCAGCTGTTAGTTCTGTCTCACCTTTAGGAGCAATGATACCTACCAGTATGTCTTGAGAATGTACAAAAGCACCGATGCGCACGATACCTGATTCATCTAGATTTCTCAACGTGTATTCACCGACATTGGGGATGTCTCGAGTGATTTGCTCGTCTCCAAGCTTAGTCTCACGGATATCTTGGATGTACTCGTGAATATGTACTGATGTAAGCAGATCTTGCTTTACCAATCTTTCAGAGATGACCATTCCGTCCTCGTAGTTATAACCCTCGTAATGCATATAGGCTGTGGTCAAATTCCGTCCCAGAGCTAATTCACCGTTTTGCATTGAAGGTCCGTCAATCAAAACATCGCCTTTTTTGAACTCTTGGCCAGTCTCAACTCTACAAACCTGTGAGAAACAAGTGTTTTGGTTGGTACGTACGAATTTTTCAACTTCATAGACAAATTTACCTTTGCCCTTATATTCTACTAAGACTTGCGCCGCGTCTGCTGTGAGTACTTTTCCATCTTCTTCAGCAAATATCACTCTACCTGAAGCCATAGCGACAACTTTCTCATACCCAGTGCCCACAATAGGAGCCTCTGGCATAAGTAAAGGTACTGCTTGACGTTGCATATTTGCACCCATCAATGTACGAACCGGGTCGTCGTTGGAGGCAAAAGGAATCAAAGAGAAGCCTACGCCTCCTATTTGCGCTGGATTAATATCGATAAAATTCAATTCCGCTCTGCTGATGTTGGAGAAACTACCATGTGTACGAACAAAGATTCTATCATCTACCACGTTTAAATCATCGTCTAATTGTACATTGGCCGGCCCTACTGCGTAGTTACTCTCTTCGTCAGCCTGCATGTAAATCACTTCATTTGTGACTCTCGGCTCAATGTTTATCAAAGCCACACCCTGCTTCTTGAGATCTTCTAGATCCTTTAGAGCTAATTTAGCACCAGATTTAGCTACGGTTTTGCCTTTAGCATCTACATTTTCAGCCAAAAATACATTATTGAATTCCTTCAGATCAGCTTCGATTAGGTTCACAGATGTAATTACCTTTTGATAAGGTGCCTCCAGTAAACCGAAGTCATTGATTCTAGAATAAATCGCCATATGAGATACGACACCGATGGAAGGGCCTTCAGGAGTAGTAACCATACACAATCTTGAGTAATGAGAACTGTGTACGTCACGCACTGAGAAAGTTGCTCTTTCTTTAGTCAGACCTTTTGGTCCACCTGCAGTAATTCTTCTTTTAGTCTCAAGCTCGGAAAGGATATTTTCCTGGTCCATAAAGCGTGATACTGAACTTGATCCAAAGAATTGATTGACCGCAGCAATCACTGGTCTGGTGTTGATCAACATTGCCGGAGTTACTGGATCTTCGGTAGAATAAGTGCTCATTCTATCTTTAATATTTTTTTCCATTCTCAGCACACCCATTCTGATTCTCTCACCAATTAACTCGCCCACACCTCTGATGCGTCGATTTGATAGAGAGTCCATATCGTCAACCTTGAGCTTACCATTGTTAACCATAACCAACGCCCTCACCATTTCTACAATGTCTTGTTTCTCCAGAGTGTAATGATCCACATTAATAGGAGTATTTAATTTCAATTTTCTATTTAACTGGTAACGACCTACTCTACCCAAGTAGAATCTGCGTTTGTTGAAGAATAAATTCTCAATAAAATCTTTTGCCGCTTCTAGATTCAAAGTATCCTCTGGTCTGAGTTTGCGGTAGATTTCCAATAATGCTTCTTCAGTATTCTTACTAGGATCTCTCTTGAGCGTAGCATCGATCAAGCCTTGATTATCATCGCTTTCAGGCAAGAGTTTTTTAATCTCTTCACTATTGGAATAACCTAAGGCCCTTAATAACGTAGTCAATAAAATCTTAGGCTTCTTGTCCAAAAGTTTGACTGACATGACATTGTTTTTGTTAACTTCGAAATCGAACCAACGGCCTCTCTCAGGCATCAATTTGACACTAAACAATCTACTTCCTGCGCTATTCAAGACTTTTGACTCGGTAAATAACACACCCTCTGATCTGACCACTTGCATAACTACAACTCTTTCATTACCACTAATCACAAATGTGGCTCTGGGACTCATAATTGGCAAGTCAGCCACGAATATTTTCTGTTTTTTGATCTCACCAGTTTTTTTGTTGGTTAATTTGACATCCACAAATAATGGTTTATCAAATGACTGTCCGAGCTTCTGTGCCTGGCTGAAAGTCAGTTTGGCCTCACCCCAAGAAATATCCCCCAACTGCAATGTCCAAGATTCTTTAGTATAGTCTTCCACTGGATTAATCTCTTCGAAAATCTCGTAAATACCCTCTGCTAACATCAACTCGTAAGAACGAAGGTGCGATTCTATTAGGTCAACGTCAAGTCGTCTGATCTTGGCTTTGGTTAAAGAGAGACGAGTAGTTTGATCTACGGCGGTGGAAACTTTTACTGACATATTGTTATAAATCAATGTTAAGTAGTTATGGCACCACAAACAACACAAAAAACAAACATTAACAAACCATTACAAACAAAGAAATCCCCTATACAATATCTAGGGGAAAAATTTTGGATTTAGAAGACGTTTTTTTTAGTCATATGAACTTGCAACGTAATAAAATGTTGCTTAACGTAAATTGTTAATAACATATTTCCCCTATACCTGTCAACAATTTGGAGGGGGAGTCGCGAAGATGACTCTAAACAATCTAATTTAGTTCACTTGCATTTACACAGTGCCATCCGCTTTGATACTGAAAGTGTGCGGGCGAGAATTGCTCAGGGTGAAAGTCTGCTCATTGATACTAATCGTCACGTCTGCTGGGCGCGCGGAACTGATGCGGAATGACTCTTGTGCTTGGAACTGCTCGGCACTGTCTTGATTGAGATTGTCTGCGAAGACGCGGCGCCCATCGGCCTCGATCTGCACGTAAGTGGTATTGACCTTACTACCTACCTCAAGGTTTAGCCCAGTGCTCACACCCGCGACACTTGTTGGCGGAGTGGTGGTGATGGGCCCAATAGTGCGGTTAACCAGAATTACCAACTGACTTTCCTGCCCAAATTGACTGCGGGCAATAAAACTGAAGCGATTCTCACCTTCCTGCAGATTATTTAGCACTACTTCAAATTGCTCCAGATTGTTGAGATTAACTTCACTGTCGTTGACCTTAAGCCTGCTACCCAGGTCTACTCGACCTTGCACTGTCACGGTGTCTAGATTCACTGTTGCAGTCTCACTACCACCCGCAGCCACAGCTATAGGGGAATTTAGCGACAACAGTGGCGGCTTCAGCACCACGTTAATCTGCGAGAAAATATAGTAAACAAATGCTATAAAGACAATCCCCACGATAGCAATGGCCACACGGGCTGGCGAGATCTCAATATTTGGCCTGAAGTTCTCGGTGAATTGCAATTGCTGCTTTTTAATCGCAGCATTGTCTTGACTGCTTTTTTCACGGCGATATAAAGCTACTGCACGCTCTGGGCTGATACCAAGATATTTGGCATACTTTTTTAGAAATCCCTTGGCATAGACGCTGGCAGCGAATTTCTCATACTTACCCGATTCCAATGCCAATAAATATTCCGCCCGTATTTTGGTATGTTCAGAGATGTCACTAATGCTCTTGCCCAGCTGCTTACGCTTCTCGCGGAGGAGATCACCGATATTCTGAACCTCGTAGGTATTTCGAACCATATACCATTATAACCTGCGCATTAGCGTTGTAGAAATTGCAGGACGTCTTCACCATAATAATCGGGTATAACGGTCACTGGCGCTGATGGAACCAGGTCGCTGGGCTTGAGAAATAAGTCATAGAAACTAAAGGCTATCAGCAAGACAATCCCCGCTATCAAAAGGTTTCGTAACAAAGGGTTTATTTTCATAGATATTTAATAGTTATTTAAAGTTGTTTAATTTTTAATTAGACTACGGCCAATTTCTCCCAATAAAATGTAGTCATATTAACTGTGGCACGTAGCTCAGTAGGATTTTCTTTGGTAATTGGATTAATTGTGAAATTTTCTACAATCAATAGTCTCTGCGATTTTTCAATTAATTTTAATAATTGCAATAACTGGCCGCTATTAACTTTCACCACCAGTGACACTCGTTGTGTGCGCAGGTAACCATTGGGGCTTAGGGCTGTGTAGGGGCTATTTCTATCTTGACTATCGTCATAGTTAATTGCTTCAAACCCACCGCCTACACTGGTAACTGCCGCTAAGACTTCAGTATAAATCTCGGGTTGGTATCTGTCCTTGCCCAGCAATTTATCGAATTTTTCGATTAGGGCCGTATTTTCCTTTTCTTTCTGAATTAAGCCGAATAAAATGGTACGTTTGTTTTCTAATTGTTCGTTACGGGCTGTCAAAGCAGCGTTAATCTCTACCTGCCTAGAAATGGATGAAATCGCCGGGCTAATGGCAAAAAATAGCAATCCTGCTACCGTCAGTAGACTCAACAACCCGGTGGCAATGGTGCGCCCAGGCGGAGTGGCTAGGGCCTCCAGCGCTGCGCTGCTCAATCTACGACGCTCAATCTTGCTTACCGCGCCCGACACACTTTCCTGCGGTAGATTGTCTACCGCTTTTTGCACCTCTGGATTGTCACTGATATCTGTGATCGCCATAATTATTTATTATTTGTTAGTCGGACTGGTCGGATTAGCTGCCTCGGCGGAAATCTTGGCTCGCCCTTCCAGGATTTCTGGCTTTACAATTAATTCGATATTAATATTGTAAGTGCTATTTAAATCTACGCCACTATTGCCCTCTAGTTGTGGGATAGTAACTCTGGAGAAGGATTTTGAGGCTCTAAGTTTTTCCTCTAGAGATTTCAGGTCACTGCCAGTGGCCACTCCCTTTATGGAAATATTCTGGGGAGCAACATTGATAGATAAATCTCTAATACTCTGCGGGAGAATCGAATTGATTTCTGTAATCACTGTGGCGTAATCTTTAGCGCCATTCCAGAGGTCTTTATAGACCTTGAACTTCTCTTGTTGCTCTCGGAATTTGCTTTCATTACCCTGAAGCGATGAGAGTGTCTGTGATAGTTGCTTTTCCTGTTCGGCTAAATTCTTGGTCTGGGTATCTACCACGATTCTGACAAAGAAAGATCCCACCACCACCAGTTCCACGACGATGACGATGACCCTGCCCACGTTGGTGATCCAGTCATAGACTTTATCCCAAGCATCAGGCGGCTCGTTATTTTGTAGCAAATTAAAACCTTTAAGCGACATGGGCAGCTAGCTAATAGTATATGTTAGCAGAAGTGCAGAAAAATTGGTGAATGCGGGGGAATTCTACCCTGAACCATCAACACCTAACAGTATATTCTCAACGAAATCTTTGAGCAGATGATTTCTTACTTCTTCAGCTCGGGTTAAATTCTCCGATTTCATTACACTTATAATCACATTTGCGTAGGCCTCAATCAAATCAATCATTAGATCTGGATTAGAGACTGCTAAGATAAGTTCATAAGTACTTGCTGTTGTAGATTCAACATCATTCCTACTTACACCTAAGCCCTTCCCTTCGTGATGTATAAAAGCTATACCCGAACTTCTAATCATATCTTTAGGCAATTTTCCAGGGGTTGTTAATATGGCTAAAGTTATTGCAGCCAATTCTATAGCTGTCTGTCTGAGAATTGGATCATCTTCAAGATCTAGCCAATTTTCTTTTTCATTTAGTCCATTATCAACTAGTCCATTCTTCTCAAAACCAGGAGCCAAAACTACGGTCCCATCAACATTGAATTGAAAGGCAGCATATTCTCTTTTTCTTCTGCCTAATGTGCCTGATTGCGCCTCTGTATCTAAGTAACTGGTAAAACCACCATCTGGTGCCAACTCGCCAGTCCTTATCCGTGAGATCAACGCCTGATACTGATTCCGACCCATTAATTCTGCATGTATACTAACTACTCTAATAAAGATAGTTCCAAAAATGTCTCGATTGTCTAGGTGGGTAACATCACCATTTACTGCACCATTTACTGCTATAGTATATAAAATATCATTATGTTTTCTATACTTAGGCAGAACATATGCAGTTTTAGTGGTAGCTATACTATAGCGACCTAAAATCAAAGGAATTGCGTGTGCTGCAGAATCCTTAAATCCTCCAATATCCGCCGAAAGTTTTGCTAGGGTGAGGGTACCGTAAACATTTACTTCTGATTCATTTGGGCCTTCCCCATAAGCATAAGCAACAATCTCACCTTTCTTGGGATGCATTAGATCTCCCGCTGTAACAGGTGTCATTTGTGGCTGACTGTTTATCTTAGCAGCAATGCAAGTCAATGATTTGCGAAGTATCCTCAAATCTACCAGTGGGCCTAATACTGCTAACTCACCATTTGTTATAATTACTATGCGTTCCGGTTCTAGACCCATAATACTTATCAACATTAATTATTAAACATTTCTGAAACTGAGAACATTATACAGTAAATATACTGTGAGTATATATTATATATACGGCTATATAGGTATTGATATAAATCTGATATTGCGGTATACTCTTAATATATTTTATTATTAGTCACATAACATTGAAGATATTCTACACACGTCCTTCAAAGTTTGCAGAAGTGGATTATATTGAAACTTATAAAAAGACCGTCAACTATCTTTCGTTTAAGGTTGGTCAAAAGAATGTTAAATTTCCACTGCCTAAACCAAAGACCTCCATGGACCAGGACTTGGCCGAAGCTGTCAAAGCAGTCCATCTAGATGAGAGAAACATTAGAGAATGCGACGCACTTATTGCTGAAGCCACTGATGGAACAGCAGCTATCGGTTTTCATGTTGCATTGGCGCTGAACGAGAAAAAGCCTATATTGGTGCTAAGAAAAAAAGGTGGTTCATCTAAATTAGCCCATGGTCCTTTCACTTCAGGTGCTCACAAGAGCATCTCCTACAGGGAATATGAGACTGAAGAGGATATTACCCGCTTTGTAGATCAGTTTATTGAGGAAGCTCGTCAAAAGATTGACAGTAAATTTATCTTGATTTTGCCGAGAGAGATTGATAAATACCTGAACTGGGTGGCTGATTTCAGAAGAATGCACAAAGCTCAAATAGTTAGAGAAGCGATGGAAGTACAAATGAAAAAAGACAAGGACTGGAAAGATTACCTAAAGCAAGAAAATTCCTAAAAACCTAGTCTCCTAAAGTGCCATAGAAAGTCTCCGCACGGAGATTTTCTTGGAGACTTTCTAGCGGGTTTTAACTTCTACTGATTAATTCCTACAAATCAGTAAAGATAATGTGGATGAAATTTGAAAAGCTAATAATTGCGGATCAATGCCACTACCTTGCCTCGAATCTCCACATTGCGATAATACATAGGCTTGAGAGCTGCATTGGCTGGTTTCAGGCACACTCGACCCTCCTCCAGATAGAAACGTTTGAGAGTCGCAGTGTTATCCCCTACCACAGCTACGACTGTATCGCCATTTTGAGCCTGATTTTGAGACTTGATCACTACCAAATCATCTGAGAGGATTCCATCCTCAATCATGCTAGTGCCTTTGACCCTTAGCAAGAAATAATTGCCCGGGCCTGGTAGCAAGCTAGTATTGAGCATATAAGGCTGAGGCACTTCTACAGCCTCGATCGGCTCGCCTGCAGCAATATTACCTAGAATCTGCACCTCCACCATATCGGCACTAGTCTCAGTCTGCGGAATAGTTCTAATCCCACGCGCCTGGTTCATCTCCTTACGCAAGTATCCCTTGGCTTTCAACTTTTCTACATGCTCATGCACAGTGGAAATAGCGCGTAGGTTGAAATGGTCTTTGATCTCTTGCAGTGACGGGGCAATACTATTGGCCTGCTGATAGATATTGATGAAATCTAAAATCTCTTTTTGCTTCGAAGTTAATGGTGCTAACATATTTGTTTGATTATACCGTAGATTTACCGAAAGTCTAGATGGCTCATATGCTCAAGGAATCCAGGTAAGATTATACCCTGTCCCCAAGGCAATTGTCTCGTTATTTGGCGAGAATAGTTTCAACACCTCTAAACTCGCATCTACTGGACGGCCAGCATTCACATATTTGCGCACAGGTCGGCTAATATCCTCCAAGTTCTCCAATGCTAACTTCTCGTAGCCTAAGTACTGCTCATCCCCATTGAGTCGAGGCAATTCTAAGCTGGCATTATCCGCACTAATTGTTTTAAGCACCTCTGGGCGCAGGAAATCCTCTATCTGCAAAGCAAAAACACCCTCAGCAAGAGGTAAAGCCCGCTGACGTATTGCATAGACGATCTTACTGGAGTTCTTTGCCAAATCTGGGTCTTTAATGTAGCTTGAGGACGCAGAGCTGTACACCACGCCTTGGTCATTCAGGACTTTTACACCTGGAAAGAAGTCTACCTCATCAAAGTTGATGGCACTACCACTGAAATACTCACTACTATAGCTAAACCCCCCAAATCCATAAAATTGACCTAAAGGGCTAGCCTCGCTACTATCCAGAGCAGCCAACACATAGTCACCACTGAATTTTTGCAGTAGCACTGTATTCCCCTTGGGTGCGCTAGCCAGGCCTACCAGGTCTGCGTAATGCCCAGAGAGGTTAGCTAGCTCCAATAACTTCGTTTGTTTAAAATCATATTGATATGCCTTCGTGATTGTTTCTGAGCGCTCCGTAGCTGGCACGCCCACCAGCTGTTCGTTTGGCGTGTTCCCCAAAAAGATCAAATTGCCTAGGCGATCAAACTGTAATGAATAAATATTTAACTTATTTGGCAGTTCTATCAACAAGTGCCTCTTTAGTTTAAAATCATAGCGATACAGCTTGCTAGCATTAGATTCTGGTGTATCAACATCCTGAATGATATAGGCCAACTTATCGCCCTGATAACTCACCGCAAATTCCTTCAGGTTCTTATTTTCTAGAATTAATTCTTTGCTACCCTTCAGATCACCTAGCAGTAAATTAGAAAGCTCAGAACCAGTCTGGCCTTGCTGCTGCCATAACAGGCGCTGAGGTTTAGTACTAAAGCTTAATTGATAGCTGCTTTGCAATTGCTTGCCATAGGTATCTAGTAAATTAGGATTAATATCTATTTGGTAGGCTTGGTCGTATAGCAAAACTTGATTTGGGACAAAAATGACTTTATTGCCCAATTGTCTGAAGTTCCCCGCAATCTCTGGCTGAAATTTAATGTAGCTAGCCAAATTAGCGCCTAGGCCAGGCTGTAGGTTACGCGAAAACTCAAAAGTAAGCGTCTGAAAATAAGGATTCACCTGCTGTTGGTCTGCACCAGCTAGGTTGAAACTCTGCAGACGGTTGCGGCCGTTGAGACTCAGGAATAAGCTTAAGATCAATACAAGCACAAATACCAGAGTGCCAATCAGTATATATCTATACTCAGCAAGCACTCTGCCAAGATTATTATCAGTATTACCATTTTTAGTATTATTGCTCATAGGGATTCTCTGGCCTTGAAATAGCTGAAATATTGCTGGCGACCAGAACTAGTTTATGCTCAGTGCCCACGTTCACCAATTCCCACACTCCTTCAACTTTAACCCAATCGTCATATTTAAATTCTGCCAGCCAACTAGTAGAGTCAGATTTGGTATTTTTAATTTCTATACCCAAAGGGGCCGCGTCCACTGCGCAACATGTAATCACAAACTTCCCCACAAAGAAATTATTTTTATCTGTAGCAGCCTCTGGACTTGGGAAGATAAATCCAGTAATTATCACCGGCTTACCAACATAACTAGCCAAATCTGGTGTGAAATTGAAGATCTTCACCCAATCACTCAATTTTAAAGTCTTAGTATCTCTTTGCAGCAAGGGATTCACATCTGCACCAGTGGTAACTAATGCAGCTATATTTAAGCTTCTTGATGAAGCGGTAGCGGAAGATAAGGGTCTTGCAGGAATTAAAATTATACTAAGAAATAAAATTATATAAACTGATGTTGAAGCCAATGTTGAAGCCTGGGAAATCTTTTTAATACCTTCGTGTTCATGACCAGCACCATGGTCATCTTCATGGTGGTTGCCATCATGGCTGAAGTGTCTAAAGCTATTCAGGGAGAAGGCTATCAGCAATATGCCCATCACCAGGTTGAAGCCAAAATAACTCGGACTAATATAATAACTAATTTTATTTACCAGAAATAAAATTACCAAATAACTCCCTAGGCCAAAGCTGATAAGCATCGGGACTAATTTTAAAATATTTTTAATTTTATTTTTAATTTTAGAATCCAAGTGCTGTAATTAATGAAGTAATAATTAGCGTGAGCCCGGTAACCAAAAGCACCAACAACCACACTAGTCTGGGCTTAAAGACACTATGCAGCATAGCAATTGCTTTAATGTCGATCATTGGCCCGTAGAGAAGGAATCCTAGCAATGCGGCCGGGCTAAAGCGTCCCACGTATGCAAGTGCCACAAATGCGTCCACAGTGGAGCACACTGAGATTATTAAGGCTAAAGTCATCATCGCCACTGTGGCTAGCAACGGGTTGCTGCTCAGGGCAAACACGAATTCACGTGGCAGCCATAGCTGCGTCACCGCAGCAATAGCGGCGCCCACCAGTAAGTACTTGGTCATGCTGTTAAACTCCTGCACCACCCCAGCTGCAAATTTGGACGACCTAAGCTTTTGCAAAAGCTCCCGAGCGCTATTCACATGTTCGTGATCATGCTCACACTCACAACAATCCTCGTCAGCACAGTCTTGCGGTCCTGATTCTAACTCAGCTGCCACATCTGCCCGCAATAACTTCCAGCCTCTGGGTAGATAATTGATCAATAATCCCACCACTGTAGCTATGAATAAACCACCCAAGATCCTACCTGCAATTATTATTGGGAAGTTCCCAAATGCGCTAATAGTACTAATAATTACGACGAAGTTGAGTATTGGCGCACCTAGGTAGAAACTAATCGCCTGTGAAACTGAGAAGCCCTTAATCAGTAACCTTCTGGTGACCGGGACATTACCGCATTCACACACCGGGAAAGCCAGACCCAGCAGCGCCGCCACGGCATGAGCGAGTAAGGGAGACTTAGGTAATGCCCTCACCAACCATTCTCCTTTGACCAGCATTCCCAGCAATCTAGATACGAGCACCCCAAGTAATACAAAGGGCGCTGCCTCGATTACAATTGCTAAAAAAATAGTGATAGTATCACTTATACGTGGATCTAGGTTGAACAGTATCATACAATATTATATATCAATAATGTTTAAATTTAGACTGCGCCGAAAAACTAAAATAATAATCGCCCTGTTTCTGCTGGTTGCTACGATAATTGGCTCAGTCGTTTATTACCAAAATTATCTACAGAAACAAAAACTGGCCGCGTTCAACAACGCAAATATTCTAGTGACAGCTAAGACACCTCTACAGGCTAGATTCTTGGACGGCTCCACTGTGGAAACCTTCAGCTACGAGATCGAACTACAGAATCTGACCGACTCTGATTACAAAATAGAACTCACTGGAGGAGTAGTTGAGCAGTCTAAACTTGAGAGCCCTGCTAGTATAATGTTGTCCGCCAAAGCAACCAGTCTTCTGAAAATTAACTTGCCGCTAAAACTGGTTGGAGAAAGGCTTACTCTGGACTTGCAATTGACCACAGCAGTAAATTTATTATTTAATGGGACGAACACAGCTACGACCAAATACCAGCTCCCCATCACTATGGCGAGTAAAACGGACACAGAGATATTTTCAATCGGCGTCGTTGCGGATCCAAGCTCTAAAAAGCTGGATTATAATTCCAACAGCAAGCCTGAACTAAAGTATAGTTTGAATTTGCAAAATCTAAGCGATCAAGCAATCTCAGAGCTCTACTATGAAATCGATTTGCTCACTGCCGCAGGCGTATTCGTGCAACCATTGCAGATTGAGACTCCAGAAGCTATTGCAGCCAATGACAACAAAGTACAGACTGGTAGTTTTTTCTTCAATTTGCCACCTGCTGATCAATTAAAACTGGGGTCTAAGCAGTACAAGTTACAAGCTAAACTCACAGGTGTGATTTCACAACGTAAATTCAGCATAATTTCTGAGCCAAGCAGTGAGTTTGCAATCCATGTAATCGGAATTTAATGAAATTTAAGTTAAGATAAGGCTATGGACAACAATACTGATAACAAATCGGTTCTGCGCGAAAGGGTCCAAAAGCAAGTGGTGGAATTAATTACAAGCGGGCTGGAGGCAGGTACACTCTCAGAGGATAGAGCCCGTGGTATTGCTAAAATGATTTTGGAAACTTTGCCGGAGAATCTAAATGATCAAGATTTAATGTTCCTGATACCCAAGTTGGATGACGAATTCCGCGAGCTTAGCGATGTAGTTCTGCCAATTATACTAGAATACGAACTGAAACTTAGACAGGCAGTGGAACAGAAGGTATTAGAGTTGTTGCGCGCGCGTAAGTTTAAGGAAGCCACTGAAGCTGCACAAAAAGGCATCGAACTAAGTCGTTTGTTGAACTAGTCTTTTCATTGCGCAAGCACTAAGTTCGCAGAAAACTAGCAAGAAACAGGGGCCTTAGGCCCCTGTTTAATATCATTGCAGTAATTCAATTATTTAATCTTGAATTCCACTTTGTTGTCACTTAATAATCCGCCACTTACTACCAGAGTCAAGTCAGATGGATTGCCATCTACTCTAAATGCCATCACACCCTGTTTGACTGCCCTAGCAGCAACTGAACCGTCCAATTGAGCCTTGCCACCTCTGTCAAAGAAGAAATCCTGAGAATAGTCAGAATTGCTTGAGCTCTTCAGAGTGGTCTGTAAAATAGTACTGAAAGTTTGTGACTCTCCAGAGTTATTTCTAACGCTTAGGTCCAAGATATAAGAATTGCCGGACTTTGTGGCTGAGCCTAAAGTAACGGTCCAATCATCTACTGTTTTGCTTGTACCAATATCTGTACCGCCTGTTGGTAAGGTCGATCCACCAGCTGGAGGTGTTGTTCCTGGGGTTGTAGCTCCTGGAGTGTTATTTTCTGGAACTGTAATGTTGTTAATAACTTGTCTGTCCGCCGCCCTATTAATCGAGTCTGTTAAGGAACTCAGGCTACCTGTGGCTAAACAAATAAGTGGAATTACACAGCAAATACACAAAAATAATAATATCGCTCCAATAATTAGCAGATTTCTACTGCTACCACTGGATTTTTGCATTGAAGCAGAAGTACCGCTACTTAACATTGAGCTACCTGTAGTAGCATTGCTAACTGGAGAGCCCATTGAAGAGCTAGTTGAAGAACCGGTTGGCATAATCATCTCACTAGCACTGGCAGCAGTTGAAGCTGCACCTGAAGTTGGTTCTGAATCTGTAGGCATTAACGTAAGGTTAATAAATAAATTACACTACCTAGATCTAATCTAGCAAAATTTTAGCTTAATGCCAAAAGAGTAATTGCAATTACTATCAGCAAAATGCCAAAATATTGCATAAATTGTAATTTCTCCTTAAGCCAAACCCGGGCCAGAATTGCAGTGACTATTGTTGAAGAACTGCCAATAGCAATGATTACCGCCAACAAACCTGTGGAATTACTAGAAGCCCAGCTCACGCCTATCCAGCCAATCACTTCTAGCAGACCTAGAAGCGCTGTATACTTGATGGCGCGACTGCTAAGGTCAAAGCGAGCTTTGCGGAATATTACAAAAATAACTAACGTCAAAACGGCTGCTGTGAGCTTTATACCTAATAACTTGACCTCCCAAGCGCCTGTGGCAGTGAAGCCACCCAAAGCTGGGAAATAAATTGCATGCAAAATCAGACAAACGAATACCCAAGGTAGTCCCTTCACAACCTCATATTTACCAAGCTTGCCATTGAACATGGACCTCACGTCTACTCCAACTAGTATTGCCCCCAAGACAATGATGAGAATTGCTCCAAATTTTAAGGGGACAATTGATTGGCTGAGAAACACTACGGTGATCAAAGTCGCCAAGACAGGATAACTGCTAAGCAAGCTGGTGGCAACAGTGACATTGGCCACGGCGAAGGCTTTGTAGAGTGTCAAATACAGCAATACTTCTATAACTCCGAGTAACCCTATTGTAACTAACAATTCTGTGGTTAATTCGATTCGACCGCCTGAAATTAGGGTTAATAGGCCCAGAAAAATTGCACCAAAAATGAAAGAAAAGGTCAAGGTCTGCGGAATGCTGATATTGCCCAAGGCTTTCTTGATCACCACATTGGCAGTGCCAAAGCCTACTGCACTCAAAATCGCACCTAAAATAGCAATATTCATCTTATGGTGATTATAGCGTAATAGTTACGCATAAAGTACTTGAATCTAGGCTAGGGAGACAAACTCGACTGCGTGGTAGAATTCACTCGCACAAAATAACCTCTAGTTTCCACCAAGTTGTAATCATTACCAAAAGTTGTACCTGCGTCAATTACAAGCGACTGATAGGTTCCATTTTCAAATTGAGAGATAGTATCAGCGACTGTACCATTCTCGCCAAGCTTGCTTATAAACTTACTGGCAGTGTAGTCTTGAGAGGGCTTAGCTAGGCCCACGAGGTTCCAACCATTGCTGAAACTAATGGGAGCAGCACCTTCTAGCTTGAAGCCTTTCAAATTCACCCTCACCAGAGATTTAGTAATATTCTGCACAAAATATCCTTGTCCTGGCATCAGATTAAAATCTTGCCCAAATACCACCCCTCCTCTATTTGTGTAAGTAATAAACTGCCCGGCTTCGTATTTGGCTAGTTGTATAATCTCAGCGCCTTGATTATTCCAATCCCGGACCAGGTCAGAAGCTTTGATATTATTGCCATTTTTCAAGCTGACCAGATTTAGATGAATGAGATTCCAGCCAGAAATCAACTTGTAATTGCTCAAAGAATTCTCTTGCTCAATAGTCAGCGACGGCAATTCTGTAATATATTCCTCGCCTTCATCGCGGATATCATTGCCGTTAATATCATTGAAAATCTTTACCTGCACTTCCTGACCATCCACCACAATGTCCTTAATACCGAGAATTTGATCATTGGCCCTGAAAATATACGTTCCTGACTGAGTAACTTTGGTATTATCTGAACTGGCATTTATGCTCTTCGCAAGTAAGGGGACTAAAGATTGGTTGCGACTTTCACTGGTTCTTAGATAAGGAGTCGAGGGATACTCAAATGCTGCTGTTCGCAGTTGAGGTCCCACTGGTGTTCTCCGCGGAGGGCTGGCATCACCACAAACACCTTGAGATTCATTCACATTATTCAGGTACAAACGTGTCTCCGCTGAAAGAGGATCAGTGCAGCAAGCATTTTTCAGTTTTTCTATACTGGTATTTCCTCTAGGCTCTACCAAAGAATATTGACTATATATCGCATTATCTCTTGCCTCATATGCGGCTCGTAGTATAATTGCAACTACTTCTTGTGGGTCATATACTTCTATCAGGCTTGATGGTACCCTTGCTAGCTGGCGCCAAAAGCCCGGAGAGTCCAAAATAGGTTTGAGAACCTTTGGCCATAAATCCTCTGATGCGTATGCTAAGCCCTGAAAACCTTCTTCAAGTATTTGGGGGAATATTTCATTTATATAATCAGTGATGGCCGAGTTGGCCTGTCCCGAGTCATAACAGACTGCAGGAGTGGGATTGCGCCCCTGAATACTGCAAATATTCACCATAGGGATCAATCCACGGTCAGTGCGGAAATTTGTCTGAACATGATTGGATTCAAATATGCCACAATACTTCGCGCCTGATACTACTGTAAATTTGTACATATATGAATAGCCTTTTGCTGTAACTTCAGCAAGATTATTTGGTCGATAAGATGCTATTTGCCATTGGTTATTCTCCTCGTTTTGTACATATATATTTGCGATTGCAATTACTGTATTAAGTCCCAAACACACTGCTGGGGACGCTAAGCATGATGCAGTTTCAAGTCCAACTTCCACAACTGCCAACCCAATAGTCTCTCCCTGCGTTAAAGTGCTCAAATCAGTTGAGTTATTACTGACTGGTACCTCGTTTTCCAAGCGGAGATTAGGACCTGTCCTGGCCTCTGTCAGATTTGCATAGCACATTTCTGGGTAAGTGTACCTAATATTCTCGCCAGCATCGCCTTTACTTCTATACTTATCAAAACCCCCATCGGAACGATGACACTTCACAACTTCTGTTCGAGCTCTCGAATTGTTACTAGGTACATAGCATAATTCTGAAACCGTTGGTACTTCGCAATATGTATAATAAGCAGCATTCTGCCCAGACCTAAGTTGGGTTTCCAAA
>Ga0105048_10004231_pt1 | contig 23443 bp, 17 predicted proteins | sample MAT05_FD_78382 | JGI IMG/M metagenome (GOLD analysis project Ga0105048, IMG submission 78382) | Freshwater microbial communities from Lake Fryxell liftoff mats and glacier meltwater in Antarctica - MAT-05 | ecosystem: Environmental > Aquatic > Freshwater > Ice > Liftoff microbial mat | place...
ATCGCAGGGGACGACGTTGGCCATCGTCTCCGTCGCGCGCGCGGCGATGCCTTCGGCCGCGTTGAGGTACTTCTCGGCGAGCGCCGACGACGTGACGAGGTTGGCCGCGTTGTTGTTGAAGCCGAGCGCCTCTTCCTCGGCGCCGAAGTCGGCGGCGGGGTGGGTCGTGTCGCCGAGCAGATCGCGGACGGTGTTGTCGTACTCGAAGCGGTTCATCCGCCGGATCGGCGCACCGCCCGGCTGGACGGCGACGCCGCACGCCTGGGGCGTCAGCGGCGGATTGGCAGCGTCGCCGCCGGGCGCGTCGCCGAGCTCGCCGACGCAGGCTGCGAGGCTGGCTCCGCTGAGGACAAGGATAAGAGCACGGCGCATGCGAACCTCCGGGCCCGCCAAGCTACACGATCTTCCCGCCTTCGTGGGCCGGATCTGCGCGCCGCCGTCGCTCGTGGAACATGCCGCCCTCACGGTAGCTCCTCGACGCCCCTGCCCCACCGAGGGTCGGGAAAGGTGCGCAGAATTGTTGGGGGTTGGGCCTCGAATGCTGCACTCTTTGGCTCCACGAAAGGCAGCGTTATGAACACCAGCGAGCGGCGAGTGATCCGGAGCGAAGTCCCCCACGTGGCGGTCGGCCTCTTTCTCGAGGCGATCGTGGCGCGGAACAGCCTGAAGGCCGTGGCCCTGGCCAACGAGGACGGGTTCCTGGTGGCGGGTATCGGGGGCGGGTACGATCTCGACTGGCTGGCTGCGCTGGGGCCGGTTTGCTCCGGTGAAAGGGCGAGGACCGGGGCGATTGCAACGCTGGTGGAGAACGTGACCGGCGGCGCAGGGCTGTTTGCTTCAGCGGTGGAGGTCGGAGGGAGCACGCTTTACTTGACGTCGATCGGGGCGCAGATCGCGCGGCAGCCGGAGGCGGCAGCGACGTTGAAGCGCATCCTGGTGAGCTGAAGCCCCCGCGCGCCGCGCGGAGGCGGCACGCCCAAGGAGCGCCTGAAAGACTTGACTGGCAATTGGCGATCTTGCCCGCAGAGCCCATGAGGGTAGTGGGTCTTTTTGACCATTTCGGCCCGCTGATTCAGGCCATTTGCAAAGCAAAAAGACCCACTACCGTCCGCTCGTACCGCGACGCTTGACACGCGGGCTGCGGTAGTCACAAAGTGCATACATGCAAGCGCGCATCATCCGCATCGGCAACTCGCACGGGATCCGCATCCCCAAAGCGCTCCTTGCCGCGTGCCGGCTCGAGGAGGATGTCGAGCTCCTCGTCGAGGACGAGGCGCTGGTGATCCGACGGGCGCGCGCTCCGCGTGAAGGCTGGGAAGAGGCGTTCGCCGAGATGAGCGCGGCCGGCGAGGGAGGGCTCCTCGATCCGCAGGTTCCCACCCGGTGGGACGAGAGCGAGTGGGAGTGGTGAAGAGGGGCGAGGTGTATCTGGTCGCGCTCGATCCGACGGTCGGGCACGAAATGCAGAAGACGCGGCCCTGCCTCCTGGTCTCTCCGGACGAGATGAATCGCGCGTTCGCCACGGTCATCGTCGTCCCGATGACGACCGCCGGGCAGGCCCGCCCAACACGGATCCCTCTCACGTTTCAGCGAGCGCGCGGCTTCGTCGCGGTGGATCAGATCCGGACCGTCGATCGTGAGAGGCTCGTCAAACGGCTTGGCCAGGTGGACGCGAAGACGCTCGCTGCGGTGCTCGACGTGCTGGCGACGATGTTCGCGCCATAGCCAATCCGCCACCGACGAAGCTCACCCCCCGAGCGCCGGCGCCTCGGTGACGCGCCCCACCGCGCTCGGCGTCGGCGTCCCCAAGGCATCCATCACCGCCGGGAAGATCACCGCGAACGTGCTCCCCTTCCCTTCATACGAGCGCACCTCGATGCGCCCCCCCGCGCCCTGGACGATCCGCTGGCTGATCGCCAATCCCAGTCCAGTCCCCTTCTCCTTCGTCGTGAAGAAGGGCATGAACAGGTTCTCCAGCACCTGTTGCGAGATGCCAGGTCCGTTGTCGGCGACAGTGAGCTCGACGAAGGGCTCTTCCGTGGTAGTGCCGTTGCCAGATCGCGTGCCCCGGCCGAGGCGCACCCGCGTTGAAACAGCCACCTTGCCGCGGCCCTTCATGGCTTGAGAGGCGTTGCGGAGCAGGTTCATCAGGACCTGACGGAGCTGCTCGGGATCGATGGAGACGCGCGGGAGGGAGGGATCGAGGATGACGTCGAGCTTGAGATCATCGCTGCCAGGTTCGGCGGAGAGGACCTGGAGGGTGCGGCGGACGACGGCGTTGACGTCGGTTGGGAGGACGGTTTGCTGGTCGGGGCGCGCGAGGTCGAGGACGGAGCCGACGACGCGATCGAGGCGGTCGACTTCTTCGAGGATGATGCCGAGGAATTCGCGTGAGGCGGCGTCGAGGACGACGTCGGCGGAGGGGTCGGCGAGGAGCTGCGCTGCGCCCTTGATCGCGCCGAGGGGGTTGCGGATTTCGTGGGCGAGGCCGGCGGCCATCTGGCCGAGGACGGCGAGGCGGTCGCGCTCTTTCATCTGGCCGTAGACGCGGGAGTTTTCGATCACCACGCCGATCGGGGCGGCGAGGCTGCCGATCAGGGCGACCTCTTCGGGGGAGAAGGCGTCGCGGACGCGGTCGTCGCAGAGGACGAGGAGGGCGATGATGTCGCGGGCCTCGTCGCGGACGGCGACGACGACGCCGCGGCTGAGGGCGCCGAGGACCGCGGCGGCGGCGAGGACCGCTTCGTCGGAGGAGGAAGAGCGGTCGTTGCGGGCTTTGCGATCGGCGGCCTCGCGCTCCACTTCTTCAAGGGCGAGCGGGCCGAGCTCGAGGCGATCAAGGAGGGCGCGCGCGGTGGCGACCTCGATCCGCTCGGGGACGCGCGGGCCGAGGCCAGCGAGGCGATCGAAGCCGGTGCCGTCTTGATCGCGGAGGTAGAGGCCGGCGCCGGTCATGCGGCGTGAGTGCTCGAGCGCGGCGACGACGGCTCCGCCGAGCTCTTCGATTTCAAGGATGTGAACGAGGCGGCGGCGGAGCAGGCCGATCGAGGAGTCGAGATCGAAGCGGTCGCGGAGGAAGATCCGCTGGATCCATTTCTCGACGAGCTCGCGCAGAGGATCGAAGAGGAAGATCACCTGGATCGCGAGGAGGGCGTTGAGGTAGGTGGTCTCGAACTGCTTGAAGAGCACTTCGGAGAGCAGGTAGAAAATCAGCGCCAGGAGGAACGCGAGGCCGGTGGAGACGAGGAGCTTGGCGAGGAGCTCGGAGACGTCGAGCAAGCGCTCGTAACGGAGCGCCTGGGCGAGGACAAAGATGAAGACGACCGAGAGCGCGGCCCCGATCGGCGGCAGTCGGTTCGAGAGCATGAGGAACCAGGCGAAGTCGATCACCGTGAAGAGCCCCGCGGCGGCGCCGATGACGACGAGGAAGCGCACGCGCCGCTGGGTGGCGCGCGAGGCGCTCTGCGCGCCACGCTGGCCGAGGGTGTAGAGCCCCGCGGTGAGCATCGCGAAGACGTAGAGAAAGACCGCGACGCGGACGATCGAGCTCTGGAGGGGCACCAGGACGAGCGCCACCATCGGGACGGTGAGCGCGGCGGCGAGGCGGAGGAGGCGCCGGGTGCGATCCGGCTCGTGCGGGATCATCGCTTCGAAGAGCGAGAGCGCGAGGACCGGGAGCAGCACGGCGAGGAGGGCGACCGCGGTCTGCCAGAGGCGCGTGTCGGTCGGGAAGCTGAAGTAGAGCGACTGCGAGAGGTACCAGAAGCCAATGTCAGCCGCGAAGGCGGCGAAGAGGAGGTGCACGGTGCGCACGCGGCCGCGGAGCAGCGTCGAGGCGGCGATCACCAGGGCGATCACGCCGCAGCCGACGATGGCAGGGGTTCGAATATCAGTGACCGGCATCTCCGGCAGGGTAACCGAAGGGCTCAGCTGCACCGACGTCAACGATCGGGGGGCGGTGCTGCGGACGAGGTCGAGGTCGAGGTCGAGCGGCCGGCGGACGGGCCGAGGCGGTAGATGACCTGGGATCCGACGAGGAGATCGTGGGCGCCGCGCTTCTGGCGATGGAACGCGGCGATGAGGAAGCCGGCGACGTAGAGCAGCGTGAGGACGGCGTAGCTGCCGATGATCGGGACGATCAGCGCCCGGAAGCCGTCGATCTTCGCGAGCTGAACGACGTTGCCCTGGAGGGCGCGGAGGCCCTGGGTGAGCAGGATCAGGAGCCCGATCGAGAACGGCAGCCACATGCCGGCGAGGGTGCGCGCGAGCGAGCGGGGGAGGCCGAGGCGGCGGCCGTCGAGGCGCTGGACCTGGATGCGGAGGAGGTACTTGCCGAGCGTTTGCCCGTAGAGACCGTGGGCGACGGTGACGGCGGCAATGTAGACGATGAGCCCGAGGCCGCCGAGCAAGCCGATGAGGAGCGAGGCGAGGGTGATGTCGATCCCGGCGGCGGCGGCGCGCGTCCAGAAGCCGGCGTGCTCGATCTGCCCGGGCGCGGCGTCGTCGAGGGCGGCGAGGAGGACGTCGTAGGTCGCGTAGCGCTGGGCGCGATCCTTGGCCATCAAGCGCTCGACGATGGCGGCGAGGCGGAGCGGGATGGCGGCGACGCGCTCGCGGACGCGCGGCGGGGGCGCGGTGAGGTGCCGGGCGATCATCGCCACGGCGTTGGGCGCGTCGAAGGGCGGGCTGCCGGTGAGCAGGTGATAGAACGTGGCGCCGAGGGCGTACATGTCGGCGCGGTGGTCGAGCGGTTCGCCCATCGCCTGCTCGGGCGCCATGTAGAGCGGCGTGCCGAGGACCGCGCCGTCGCGGGTGAGGCCGAGGTTGGGATCGCGCGGCTTGGCGAGGCCGAAGTCGGCGATCTTCACGGCGCCGTCGCGCCCGAGGAGGAGGTTGCCCGGCTTGATGTCGCGGTGAACGAGGCCGGCGGCGTGGGCGTCGCGCAGGCCGCGCGCGACCTGGATCATCTGGCAGCGCGCCTCTTCGGGATCGAGGCGCTCGCCCCGCTCGAGGAGCGCTTCGAGCGAGCCGCCAGGGGCGAGCTCCATGGCGAAATAAAGCGAGCCGTGGCGCGCGGCGGCGGCGCCGGCGACGGGCGTCATCAGGCGCTCGGGCGGGACGCGGCCGATGAAGTAAATCTGGACGACGTTGGGCGAGCTGAGGCGGGCCTGGGCCTGCGCTTCGCGGATGAAGCGCTCCTGGGCTTCGGTCTTGAGGGCGAGCTCGTCGGGGAGGATCTTGATCGCCACCGCGCGATCGAGCGAGGCGTCGTGGGCGAGGTACACGGCGCCCATGCCGCCGCTGCCGAGGCGCTTGCCGACGACGAAGTGGTCGAGGTTGCCGCTCTCGTGGCGGCCTTCGCTGGGGAAGACGGAGCGAGGGCGGGAGGCGCCTGGTGAGGCGCCGTCGAGCGGGGAGGAACCACGCGCCGGAGCCGCGGTGACGCCCGACGTGGAGGGGGCCTCGACGGTGACGTCGAGACCCAGAGCGGCTTCAGGCGCGGGCATCACGACCCCGGATCTGGGGTGTTACTTGTGATCGACCGAGTGATCCGGCGTCGTGCTCAGCCCCATCGGGTTCGGATCCACGGCGATGATTCGGCCATCGGGCTTCCAGGGCTCCGGCTCGGGCTCCATGAGCTCGTCGCCATTGTTGGTCGACTTCGCCTGGATGCCGATCACCACGACCTCGGGCCCGGCGGGTGGCCCCTTGGGTAGCACCAAGCCGCCGGGAGCCGTGGGCACGGCGACGGTGAGCTCGTCCGCGACCTCCGTTATGTCGTCCGCTTCCGCGTCGCTCGCGGCCTCGATAGCGCAGCCCGTGCTGAGCACCGTCAAGGCCATCACCACGCCGCACAGCGACGTCCGAAAGAGGGCTGTTATTCCGCCGCTCATGATTCGATCTCCTCCGACTCAGCATCCGCCCCGAAGGCGTCCACTCCAAAGCCGTACTGCTTGACCAACTGCGACAGGCGCGGGCGCTTCATGCCCAGAAGCCCTGCCGCCCGTGTAATGTTCCCGCCGCTCTCCGCGAGGGCCCGAGCGATGCAATCACGCTCGATTTGCCGCTTCATATCGCTCAGGCTGACGCCGCCGCGCACGTGGGCATAGGCCACGTCGGTCGCCGACGAGGACGCGGCCGGGGGCGCGCTCTCGAGGGGGTGATCATTCCCTGACGCTCGGGGCATAGCGCTGAACTCAAAAGCATCCAGCGTGCCAGAGGACGACGGGGGCGCGGGCGGCAGGCTGACCAACGGGGGTTCGATTCCGCGAAGGCCTTCGACGTTGCTGGTGAAGTCTGCCAGCTCGATCGCGTCGCCCTCGGCGAACAGGGCCGCTGCGCGCAAGGCGTTCTCAAGCTCGCGGATATTGCCCGGCCAGGCGTGCCGCCCGAGACCTTCGAGCGCCGAGGCGGAGAGGCGAAGCGTCGGCGTGCCGCGCTCGGCCGCGATCCGTCCGAGGATCGCGACGCAGATCGCCTGGAGATCGCCGGGACGGTTGCGGAGCGCGGGGACCTCGAGGACCACGCCGCGGAGGCGATAGTAGAGGTCTTCGCGGAACTCACCCCGGGCGACGAGGGCCTTCAAATCGCGGTGTGTGGCGCAGATGATCCGCACGTTGGCGTGGATCGGGGTCACGCCGCCGACGCGCTCGAAGGTCTTTTCCTGGAGCACGCGGAGGAGGGCCACCTGCGTCGCCGGGGAGATGTCGCCAATCTCGTCGAGGAAAAGGGTGCCGCCCTCGGCCATCTCGAAGCGGCCGCGCTTGCGGGCCGAGGCGCCCGTGAAGGAGCCCTTCTCGTGGCCGAACAGCTCCGACAGGAGTAGCGTCTCGACCAGGGCGGCGCAGTTGACCTTGATCAGGGGGCCGTGGTGACGGCCGCTGGCTTCGTGGATCGCCTCGGCGACGAGCTCTTTTCCGGTGCCGCTCTCGCCGCGGATCAGGACGGTCGCGTCGCACGGGCCGACCTTCTGGACGGCGTTGAGCAGCGCGAGGATCGCCGGATCGCGCCCCACCATGCGCCGCGCGCCGGGGAGAGCAGGCTGATTCGACGCGGCGTCTCGACCCATCGCCGCCGTGACGCTGCTGGAGCGGAGCGTCATGCGGGGACCATCCGCGGAGAGGGGGCTCGCATCGTTCTCGGCGCGCGCGGCCTCGGCGCGACGCTCCTTCGCCGCTTCGAGCGTAGAGAGCTCGCAAAGCTCGCGGCGAGCGAAGAAGCTGCGACGCATCTCGTCGGGGAGCGCGACGGCGATGCGATTGCGGAGGGCGAGCGCGCTTTCGAGGTGCGCGCGGGCGGCACGGGCGTCCCCAGCGCTGTCCGCGGCGTGATGGAGCAATAGGTACGCTTCAGTCGCGAACTCGGTGTCATCCGCAGTGCGGGCGAGCTCGAGCGCTTCCCGGGAGAGCGACGCGTAGTGCTCGCCTGCTGCGCGGGCGCGCATGGCTTCGAGGAGCGCGATCTCGGCGTGGGCACACGGGGAGACCGCCTCCTCGCGGGCTTTGGCAATGGCCTCAGCGGCGCGTCCGAGATCGCCGTCGTCGAGGGCGATGCGCGCTTCGACACGATGGCACTCGGATCGCTTATTGCCGTCGCGCGAGGAGCGCGCCCCGGCGATGGCCACGTTCAGCTCCATCATCGCTTCGAGGGTGTTGCCGCGGGCGAAGTGGATCCGCGAAGCAACAAGCGCGAAGTGCGCGGCGCGGGAGGCCGGCATCCCTGGACCACAGGCCTGCCGACCGAAGCGTAGGGCCTGCTCTGCCTCGGCAACTTGACCGATGCGCAAGCGAAGGTAGGCCAGGTTGGTGATGAGGAGCGCGAGCGAGAGCTTGTCCCCGATGCGCCGGCGCACTTCGAGCACGCGCTCGCTGAGGCGAAGGGCTTCGACGTAATCGCGCTGGAGCGTGGCAATGGTCGCCAGGTTGCTCAGCGCGAAGGCGACGGCGCGGACTTCGCCGTGAGCTTCGCCTTCTTCCAGCACCTCGACGAGCATCCCACGCGCCTCGTCGAGGCGACCGCTCGAGAGCAACGCGATGGCGCGGTTGAGGCGGGCGCGGAGCTCGGCCATCAAATCGCCCAGGAGCGAGGCTTCACACGCGTCGCAGGCGAAATGGATCTCGGCTGCGTCATAGGCTGCGTCCGCGAGGAGCAGCTTGCCAATCACGTTGCGCGCCTGAAGCTTCGTCCCGAGATCTTTCGCGTCAGCGAGGCCGGCGTCGGCGAAGCGACGCGCTCCAGCGAGGTCCCCGGCGAGGAGGCGGACCTCGGCCATCTCCACCGCGGCGCGGGCGCGGGCCCCGGGGTCTGCGGCGCGCTCCATCGCGCGGGTCAACGCGAACTCGCCGGTGGTGATGTCGCCCTTGGAGACGTAGACGCGCCCGCGCGTGAGCAGCGACTCGAACTCGTCGCTCAGCGGCGAGGGGCGCGTGGCGAAATCGCAGGCGCGGTCGAGGTCGCCGGCGCGGAGGGCCAGCTCGGCGCAGCGGAGGAAGCGGGGCGCGGCCTCGGCGATCGGGAGGGCGAGGAGCGAGGCCTCCCAGCGGCGCCAGAAATCGGAGCGCGCCGAGGGATCGACGAAGGTGCCGAGGGCGCGCACGGCGGAGGCTTCGGCGCGATCAGCGTCGCCCGCGAGGATCCAGAGCTCGCTGGCGCGGGCGGCGGCCCAGGGATCGGCGGATCCGTCGAGCGCTTCGGCGACGACGCGGGCGTCGGAGGTGTCCCAGGCGATGTGGGAAGCGGCGGCCGGGCGCGCTGCGAGGCGCCCCCCGGTGTCGTCGACGCAGGAGGTGGCGAAGAGCTCGTCCCGCGCGTCGACCGAGCCGAAGCGGAGGACCTCGGCGACAGGCCAGCTTCGCTGCGAGAGCACGAGCCGCGCGAGGAGCCGGCGGGCGCTGTCGCCGATCGGGCCCGGCGTCGCGCGCTGCTCGATCGGCGTCGATCGGGCCGCGGCCCACCAGCCTTCGAGGGCGTCGAGGCGCGTCAGGCCCACGGGGAGCTGACGGTCGGCGTCGCGGGCGATCGCCTCCCAGAACAGGCGAATCTCTTCGGGGGACGCGGCGGCAGAGGCGGCGATCACCCGCGCTTCGGCGTGCGACCGCGCGGGGGCTGCGCCGAGGACGAAGAGCAGCGGGGCCACGCCTTCGCAGCGCGAGAGCTCGTCCACGAGCGCGGCGCCCCAGTGGGTCTTCGCGCCTTCGAGCATCACGACCACATCGCTCACAGCGAGGATCGCCGACGCTGCGAAATGCGGATCCGTCGTGTCGCCGGCGCCGCAGCGCGCGGCGAGCTCGCGCCAGGGCTCATCGGTCGTGAGGCCGTCGATCACCACCACGGAGCGCCCGAGCGCCCGAGCGCGACGCTCGATGTGGTGCCCCACGGCGTCGAGGACCGAGCGCGCGCCATGGACGAAGACGACGCCGCGTGACGCCCCGTCTCGTGCGATCGCGTCGACCTCGGCCAGCCCGGAGCCCCGAACCGAAGCGTCGGAGGCGCGGGACGCGCGCCCCGCTTGCTCTGCCACCCAAGGAGATCGAAGAGCTGCGTTTACCAAAGCCAGCCGAGAGTAAGGCTTCAGCTGTCTTGTCCGCAATCAGGATACGAGCTTCGATCGCAGAAAAGCAGGATCGTGCGTTTCAGTGATGGTGGCGAGTTATCGCGCGGATGGATCGCGACGTTGAAGCTCGGCTTCGATTGCGTCGAAGGCGGACGACGGCGCCTCACCCAGCGCGCGGGCCAGCGGGATCTGCGTACGAGACGCAGCGATGTAGATCGGCAGTAGACGTGGTGAGAGCCGCTCCAGCGTGTCGAGGTGCTTGCCCACGCCGGCGGCTTCTCCGCGGCGGACTGGCCCCGTCAACGCTTCGGGCAAGCCGAGGCGCTCCACGTTGTCGGCCACGCTGCGCAGGAGGGGGCCGAGCATCGCCGCCGCCGTGGCCGCGTCGACGCCGGCCTTGCCGAGGAGCTCGACGCCGCCCGCGGCGAGCGCCGCGGCGCCGTTGGCCACGAGGCCCGCGGCGGCATGATACGCGACGCGATCGAGCCCGGGGATCGTCCGCGGTGTCATCCCGAGCTTCTTGCCGAGCGCGCGCGCCGCGCGAACGGCCGCGGCGTCACCGTCGACGTGGAGCTGCCCGCGCGTGAGCTCGGGCGTGCGCGCCTTCGACGCGAACGAGATCATCGGGTGCATCTGCGCGACGGCCACGTTGGGCCCGCGCGCGGCGGCGAGCGCCTCGGGGCCAAGCGCGCCGGCACAATGGACGACGGCGACCTTGCGGTGGCCGACGAGGTGCCCGCTCACCAGCGACTCGGCGACGCCGGAGATGTCGCGATCGCGCACCGCCACGATCACCAGATCGGCCTCGATCCGCCGACTGGGAAGCCCTTGGCGCTGCCCTCGGAGCGTGACCTTGTCGCCCGCCGCGCGCAGCGCTCGCGCGAGGCCCGCGCCGACCTTGCCCGCGCCGAAGATGAAGACGTCGCTCATGAGCCGGCCCCGCGGTAGAGGCGATGCTGCTCGATGAAATCGAGCACGGCGGAGGGAACGCGGGCGCGGACCGCGTCGAGCTCCCCCGCGGCGATGGCCGTGCGGATCTCGGTGCTGGAGACGCGCGGGAGCACCGGGAGCGGCGCCGTCGGGATCGGCACCGGGCCCTCGCCTGGAGAAGGCGGGACGACACCGACGCGACCCAGGACGAGCGGCGGCGCGATCTCCGCGATGCGATCGAAGCGATGCCACTTCGGTAGATCGCCGAGCACGTCAGCGCCGATGAGGAGCCGCAGCGACCAGTCGGGGTGCTCCTTCGCGAGGTGCTCCACCGTGTGCAGCGTCAGGCTCTCGCCGCCGAGCTCGCGCTCCACCGGCGACACCGTCACGTGCGGGATCCACCCGAGGCCGAGCTCGCACATCGCCAGGCGCTCTTCGAACGAGGCGAGCTCCTTCGCGAAGGGGTGAAGGAAGACGGGCACGACGAGCACCTCGTCGATCGGCGCCGTCGAGAGGGCATAGACGACGGCGAGCACATGAGCCACGTGCGGCGGGTTGAAGCTGCCGCCAAAGATCGCCACCCGGCGGCGACGCATCGTCTCAGCCACCCTGGACCCGCATCTTCCCCACGCCCACGCCAGCGGCCACAGGGGCAGTGAGGAGATCCTGCAGCGTCACGGCGCCCGCGCCGTTGAGGATCTCGATCCGCACTCCGCCGGCCCCGTCGTCGAGCACCGCGCTGCCTCCGTCGGCGCAGCCGATCGGCCCAGGCGAGACGAACACGCGAGCGCCGACGCGGCGGATCATCGGCTCGGTTGATTTACCGAAGACGAGGAGCGAGGCCGGCGAGATGTCTTCGGCGTCGAGCGTAGCCTTGTCGTGGACGAAGACCGCCACGCGCCCGTCGAGGATCTCGATGCTGCGCGCCGTCCCGCTCGGCAGGTTGACGAAGACCTTGAGCCGCAGCCGCGCCCGCTCGCGCTCGACGAAGCGATCGATCTTGTCCGGCGTGGCGTTGGCGCAGCGCGCCGCCGCGCGCTCGAACAGGGCCACCTCGCGCGGATCGGCGCCGACGAGCTCTTGCGCCCAGCCGACCACCACCCGCTCCAGCGCGCCGTCGTTGCCGAGGTAGACGACCTTTTCCGCCTGAGCGTCGTCGACGAGGTACTGCGCCGCGCGGGCCAACCCCACGAGATCGTCGTACGCCGGACCGAGGATCCCGAGCCGCATTGACCCCGCACGATAGTCCAACGACGACGGGCTCTGCGGATCAAAAACGCGGGCGGCCCGCCACGTGGGCGGAATGACGCGTTTCAGTCGCGGAGCCGGGCGGGCCTGGCCACCCACGTCGGCGCGGTTCTGGTAGCGTCCCCGCGATGTTTCGAAGGACCCGCGCCCTCCGCGATCCGGTCACGTTCACCCTCGACGGCGACACGATTTCGGCCGAGCGAGGCGAGCCGCTCGCGGTCGCTCTCCTCGGCGAGGACAAAACCATCCTCGCGCGGAGCCCCAAGCTCCATCGACCACGCGGCCCGAGCTGCCTCCGCGGCGGCTGCGACGGGTGCCTCGCCCGGGTCGACGGCGTGCCCAACGTGATGACGTGCCTGCGGCCCGCGCGCGGGGGCGAGGTCATCGTCTCGCAGAACGTGATCGGCTCGCGCAAGGCCGATTTCCTCCGCGTGACCGACTGGTTCTTCGCGCAAGGGCTTGATCATCATCACCTCATGGCCGGCATCCCGGGCCTCTCCGACGTGATGCAGACCTTCGCCCGCAAGGTGGCCGGGCTCGGCCGCCTCCCCAGCGTGATCGAGGCCGTCAAGCCCGCCCGCCGGGTCGAGGTCGACGTCGCGATCGTCGGCGCCGGGCTCGCGGGGATCGTGATCGCCTCGCGCGTCGCCGCCGCTGGACACAGCGTGCTCCTCGTCGATGACGGGCTGACGGTCGGCGGCTCTCTCCACGCCTCGCCCCGGACGCTCGCCGACACGCTCGCGAGCGACCCGCTCTCGGGCGTCGAGGTCCACACCGAGAGCGTCGCCGCCGGCTTCTTCTTCGGCGATCTGCTCCTCGCCGCGCCCGAGGGCGCGATCGTCGCCCGCCCCCGCGCCACGGTGTTCGCGACCGGCGCGCACGACGGCGTGCTCCCGATCCCCAACAACGATTTGCCAGGGCTTTTCTCGGCTCGGGCGCTCGCGCGCGTCCTCCACGCCGGGATCATGCCGGATGGTCCCGTCGCCGTCGTCGGCGAGGGCTTCTGGGCCGACGAGGTGCTCGCCGCGCTCGAGGGACACGCGTCGCTGCGCGTCGCCGCCGCCGAGGTCGTCGCGGCGCACGGGACCGCCGGCGTGAAGACCCTGGAGCTCCGCGACGGCAAGAAGACGCGTAAGGCCGAGGTCGGCGCGGTCGCGCTCGCGCTCCGCGGCGCCCCGGCGTTCGAGCTCGTCGAGCAGGCCGGCGCGACCACACGCTTCGATCCCGAGGGCGGCTACGCGGTGGTCACGGGCCCGGCTGGACGCCTCACCGACGCGCTCTGGGCGGCGGGCGAGTGCACGGGGAAACCCTTTGATCCGGCCTTGATCCGCGCCGAAGCCGAAGCGACCGCGGCGGACGTGCTCGCGTCCTTCACCCGTCGATGAGGATCTCGAACATCCACAGCCCGCCGGCCGTGAAGACCACCGCGAAGACGCCCATCAGCTGGAAGTAGTCGAGGAGCCCCACGAGCGGGACGCCGTTGAAGAGCTCTCGTGTGCCCGCGACGGCCGAGAGCAGCGTCGGCGCGAGGAGCGGGAAGAGGACGCTGGCCAGCACCAGATCCCGCGCCCGGGTGCGCACGGTCATCACCCCGAACAGGGTGCCGACCGCGGCGATCCCCGGGGTCGCGGCGAGGCAGAAGAGCGCGATGCCAGGGCCCATCTTGACGAGGTCGACCGCGAAGAAGAGCGCCGTCACCGGGACGACGACGATCTCCACCAGCGTGATGAACACCGCCATCCCCAGCGCCTTGCCAGCGAAGATTGCGCTCCGGGCGGTAGGCGTCACGAGCAGGCCCGAGAGCGCTCCGTCCTCGCGCTCGCGCTGCCACGTCCGGCTCAGCGAGAGGACGGACGCGAAGGCCACCGCCACCCAGATCACCCCGGGCGCCACGGAGACGCTGGATTCAGGGCCCGCATAGAACGCCAGCGAGGAGATCACCGCCACGAGGACCGCGAAGAAGGCGCTCGTGGTGACGATCTCGCCGGTGGCGATCTCGATGGCGAGATCCTTCCTCGCGATGAGCAGGGCCTGCATGGCCCAGGGAGGCATCCGGCGCACGGCCGCGACTATAGTCGGAGCGCACCCGTGGCGGCACTTGAAGGAGCGACACGCTTGGCGTATTCACCGCGGTGCGCACGGCGCTCCCGGCGTACGTTTCATCCGCGTTGGAGGAGTCACAGAAATTGAAAGCCGAGAACGCGAGCCCGCCCGTCGACCAAACGACGGCAGGCTCCTTCATGATCGGGTCGGAAGCCGCCTCGAACAACGAGGCCCCCACGGACACCTGGACCACGGAGGACGCAAAAGAGCTCTACCTCATCGAGCGATGGGGCAACGGCTACTTCGATGTCAACGCGGGCGGGGCCCTCACCATCGCGCCGCTCCAGGAGCGCGGGCAGAAGATCTCGATTCGTGAAGTGGTCGAGGCCGCGCGCGAGCAGGGCCTGCACACTCCGCTGCTGATCCGCTTCCAGGATCTCCTCCACCACCGCGTCCGCGCCCTGAACGAGGCCTTCAGCACCGCCGTCGCTGACAACAAGTTTCGCGGCACCTACCGCGGCGTCTTCCCGATCAAGGTCAACCAGCTCCGCGAGGTCGTGGAAGAGATCCTCGAGGCCGGCCGCCCCTACCACTACGGGATCGAGGTCGGCTCGAAGCCGGAGATCTTCGCCGGCCTCTCGGTCCACACCGACAACGAGTCGCTGATCGTCTGCAACGGCTACAAAGACGACAACTACATCCGCACGGCGATGATCGGCCGCAAGCTCGGCAAGAAGGTCATCCTCATCGCGGAGAAGGTCTCCGAGGTCCGCGCCATCACCCGCATTGCCAAGGAGATGGGCGTGGAGCCGATGATCGGCCTGCGCGTGCGTCTCGTGACCAAGGGCGCCGGCAAGTGGGCCGAGTCCGGTGGTGAGCACGCCAAGTTCGGCCTCTCCACGGCGGAGATCCTCCTCGCCGCGCAGATCATGAAGGAAGCGGGGATGAGCTCGGCCTTCAAGCTCATCCATTTCCACATCGGCTCGCAGGTGCCGGACATCCTGATCATCAAGCGCGCCGTGCGCGAGGCGACGCGGTACTACGCCAAGCTCCGCAAGATGGGGCACCCGATCGAGTACCTCGACGTCGGCGGCGGCCTCGCCATCGACTACGACGGCTCGCGCTCCACCTTCCACTCGTCGATGAACTACTCGGTCGAGGAGTACGCGCGCGACGTCGTCTACAACATCACCGACATCTGCGACGACGAGAAGGTCCCGCACCCGAACATCGTCTCGGAGTCGGGGCGCGCCATCGTCGCCCACCACTCGGTGCTGGTGGTGGAGGCCTTCGGCGCCATCGAGAAGACGGCGATGTCCCCGGCCGAGCTCGAAGCCCCCGATCACAAGCTGATCAAGGAGCTGATGTACGTCGCGGAGAACCTCTCCGCGAGCAACCTCATCGAGTGCTGGCACGACATCGTGCAGGGCAAAGAAGAGGCGCAGAAGATGTTCGAGCTCGGCCTCTTGCCGCTCGACGTCAAGGCCAAGACCGAGACGCTCTTCTGGCAGATCGCCACGCAGATGCAGAAGATCGCCAACACCATGGATTCGACCGAGGTGCCGGAGGACATCGCCGATCTCCGCAACCAGCTCTCGGATCAGCACATCTGCAACTTCTCGGTCTTCCAGTCGCTCCTCGACCACTGGGCCCTCGGCTCGCTCTTCCCCATCCTGCCGATTCACCGCCTGAACGAGCGCCCGCAGTCGCAGAGCACGCTGGTGGACATCACCTGCGACTCCGACGGCAAGGTCAGCAAGTTCATCGACCTCAACGACGTGCGCGACACCCTGGCGCTCCACGACATCAAGGAAGGGGAGCCGTACTATCTCGGCATCTTCCTCACCGGCGCGTACCAGGACATCATGGGCGATATTCACAACCTCTTTGGCCGGGTCAACGAGGTCCACGTCTTCCTCGATGACGACGAGGAGAGTGGCTATTACCTCGAAGAGACCATCGCCGGGAACACCATCGGTGAGGTCCTGGGGATGACGCAGTACGATACGCACGACCTCGTGGCCAAGGTGAAGGCCCAGGTCGATATCGCGATCAAGCAGGACAAGATGCGCCCGACGGAGGGGATGCGCCTCCTCGCCGACTACGAGCGCGGCCTCAAGGACCAGACCTACCTGACGTTCTAGAGCACCGAACAGGTTGGAATGCCCAGATTTCAACGCAAAGGCGCGGAGACGCAAAGGCGCAAAAAATCGGATTTCTTTTTTTGCGTCCCTGCGCCCCTGCGCCTTTGCGCCTTTGCGTTAAAATCCGGCTCTTTTCGGTCCATTTCAACCCGTTCGGTGCTCTAGGGGTTTTGGGCCGCTCGGGACTCCCGAGCGGCCACCGCCAACCCTGCTGACAAAACGAAAGAGCCATGGGCCCGCGCCCATGGCTCTTTTGCTCTGGTGCAACGCGAGGCGAGACGGCCTGTGCCGCCCCGCCGCGAGCGAGCTACTTCTTCGCCTTCGCCTTGGGGGCCGCCTTGGCCTCGGGCTTCGCCGCGGGCGGCGCCGAGGCGACGGGGGCCGCCTCGACCTTGGGGGCCGCCTTCTCGGCCTTGGGGGCCAGCTTGGCCTCCGCCGCCTTCGCGCTCTTGGCGACGCTCTTGTAGAGATCGAAGAGGCGCGGGACGGGGTACGTCTCGAGCTTCTTCTTGAGGTCGCCGTCCTTCGAGCGCTTCTGGGCACCGAGGATCTCCTCGATCAGCTTGGCGCGCGTTCCGAACTTCTCCTTCACCTCGGTGAACACGGCGTGGAGGCGGATGAGCTTGGCGTTCGACACGTGCTGGAGACCGCGGCCGCCGCCGTTGTCGGCGCTGGTGCGGCCGAGCCACAGCTCTTCGGTGCCGAAGGCCTTGAAGGCCTCGACCAGCTTGGACTTGTCGCCGAACTTCTCTTTCACGATCGCGAGGGGGCTCTTCGCCATGATGGGCTTCCTTTTCGAGGGTGCGCGAGCTGACTCGCGCGGCAATTGAGGGAGCGGCCTTCTAGCAGACGCCGCCGGGGAAAGGCAAGGGCCGCCCTCACCTCGCCCGCGCCAACCCCTGCACCGGCACGAGCTGCCCCGCCGACACGAGATCGTCGAACTGCCTCCCGAGCGTCAACGCGAAGAGCCGGTCTTCGATGAGCACGCCCGCCTCGATGTTCTCCTCCTGCGCTGCGGCCGACGTGTTGGCCGACGTCACGAGCGCGATCTCGTCGTCGATGACGATGCACTTCGCGTGGAAGCTGATCTGCGCGTTATCGATCGTGCGCGGGTCGTGGAACACCTCGGGGATCCGGAGGCCGCGCCATTGCGAGGCGAGGAAGCGCTGGACGAAGCGCGCCTCGTACGCCTCCCGGGTGCGCGGTCCCGCGACGCGGTCGTCGCCGACCGTGATGTCGAAGAACATCCGCACGCGCAGCGCGGGGATCTCCGCCATCCTCGCGGCGAGCGGCGCGAAGAGCAGCGCCCCGCTCCCGAGGCTGTAGCTCGAGACGAGCACCGACCGCCGCGCCCGCGCGAAGAGCTGCGCGACGACCACCCGGGTGTCGCGCGACGACGCCCCGAGCCGCTCCGGCCCCGTCCACACCAGCGTAACCTTCGGCGCGCGCGCGGCCTCCGCGGCGCGCTCCGCGACCACGAGGCGGCAAATGCCGGCGAGCGCAGCCTCGCTCCCTGCGGTCTTTCGCAGCTCCTCCAGCGCCTGCACCGCGAGGGACGACGTCGTGAAGGCGCGCAGGCCGAACTTCGTGAGCGGCCCGCGCACGTGGCCCGCTTCGAGAGCGTCGGCGAGCTGCAGGAGCGTCTCGCTGGGGACCTCGAGCGGGGCTGTCATGTCGCCGCAAAGAACGCGGCACCGGAGTCCTCCACCGTGTCCACGACCAGCGATCGGTCGAGCAGCTCGTTCGACCACTCGCACGAGGGCTCCGAGACGAGCAGGCAGCCGTGGCACGCCGCGCCGTGAAGGAAGCGCTCCTCGTGAACGTGGTCCGGGTGGTGCTGCGCGCACACCGGATCGTTGGAGCAGAGCCGGCCAAGCTCGAGCGCCGCTTCGAGGTGGTGACCGAGCTTCTTGCCCACCTGGACCAGGCCGCCCAGCGTCCCTTCGGCGTCGGGGGTGCCGGTGAACAGGAGAATGCCGCAGCGATCGCCGTCGAGGTAGATGCGCTCACGGATCGAGCTCGCCGCATAGCCGCACGAAAGGGACACCGCCGTGAGCAGCAGGTGCGACAGCGAGTGGAGCATCACGTACGTCACGCCAGGAAAGCTCGCGCTCTTGACCTGACGGCGCTTCTTCCAGGCCTCGAACCCGGCGACGAGCTGCGCCTCCCGCGCCTCGACCTCGCGCCGGGTGCGCCATTGCTGGATGTGATCGGGGTCGAGCGCCAGGAAGATGCCCTCGCCGCGGTTCTCCACCGCGGGGAGCCAGGTCACCTCGCGCGCCAGGGGCGCCGTGCGGACGCCGAGCGACAGCTCGTAGTCCACGTCGCGGGCCGGCGCTTCGAAGCGCGTGAACCCGAGCTGAACGCTCACCTCGCGCAGCCGGTGTACGAGGACGATCCGCGCGACGCGACGCATGGCGCCGACTCGCGCGGGATCGAGCGAGAGCGCGTTGGCGAAGAAGTCTTCTTTGTCGGGCGTGTCTTCGCCGGCCGACTCCTTCTCGGAGAGGAACCGATCGAGCTCGGCCGCCTTGATCCCGCGCCGCTCCGGGGCCGCGCCGGACCTCTTGCGCTGCACCTCGGCCCACAGCTCCTGCGCGCTGAAGTTATCGCGCAGGTGCTTGAACTTCGCCTTCTTCAGCTCGTGGGCGATGTCGTCCGCGCCCTCGGCCGCCTCGAGATCGCCCCAGGCTTGCTCGACGGCCTCGCGGACCTTTTGCCTGGCGCCGTCGGCGGGGATGGAGATTGCGCTCACGTTCTGCGGGAAATAGGCGTTGGTCGCCGAGCGCACGAGGAGCTTGTTCCGGCGCGGCTTTCCCTGCTCATCGACGCAGCCCGGCGCCTCGCCGCGCTCGGGCTCTGCCCCGCCGAGCCAGGGCATATCGCCCCAGCACGGGCCGAGGGCCGACTTGTCGCCCTTCTGCGTCGCGTCGACGAGCGATCGGCTCATCTTGCAGTCGCAGCTCACGAGGATGTCGGTGAGGTCGCCGCTCGTCCCGCGCTCTTCCAGGTAGAGCCGGCGCGAGCACACGGCGCCGCGGTGAACGAAGCTCTGCCAGTCGATGTCGCTGATGTGACCGTTGGGACAGGCCCGAACGAAGCGGATCGGCACGAGCGCGCCGAGCTTCTCGTTGCGGATCGCGATCCGGTTGACCAGGCGGCGCGAGCGATAGCTCCCCTCCCCTGCCCGCGTGTCGAGCGGCTGCTCGACGAACCACGCTGGGAACTCGAAGGCCGCGATCCCGCGCTGCGGATCGTCGGGCGACGTCGGGCTCGACGGCGGAGCGAAGAGCCGCAGGCTCGGGTTCTGCTCGCGAGCGCGGAGGGCGGCCTCCAGGCGCGGCTCGAAGATCTGGGTGAAGCCCTCCCGGTCCGGATCGCCCCAGGACTCGAGCCCGCCCATGATCGCCGCGTGCTTGGGGAAGTCCACCAGCGCGCCGGGGCCGAAGGTCGTCAGCACCTGGCTCCTCCGCACTTGCCCCTCCGGACGCGGTCCTGCCTTCGGAGGGCCATAGCCGCCCGGTCGTGATTTGCGCGCCGCCATCAGCCGTTCTCCTGCCGGCGTCCGCCGGGCTTTTGCAGGTACACATCCACGCTGGGCTCGACGTCGCGGAGCGAGCGCTGCGCCTTGAACTTCCGCAGATCGCGGTCGTCGGGCGCGGGCTCCAGCGGATCGCGGAGCAGGCTCGGGTGGGTAGGCTCCTCGCGCTGGTACTGGAGGCCGGCGCTCACCGCGTGGTTCTTCTCGACCGTGCGCTGCCACGAGTCGAGGAGATCGTGGACGCGCTTCTCCACTCTGCGCCCGATCTCGGGCGCCTCGTCGGCGTCCACGTGCGCCTGCTCCGCGCGCGCGGCGAGGCGCCGCGGGAGGCGGCTCACCGCCTCGCGCAGCGACGCTTTGCCGATCTCCTCGGCGCCGCGCGGCGGGGTCAGCTCGGGGAGGCTCAGCCGGCCGAGCGCGACCGTGACCGCGGCCAGGCCACGATCGAGCGCGCGCGGCGAGAACGGCGTCACGCTCGTGGCCTCGACCGCGCGGTAGAACGACGCGTGGTAGGCGTTGAAGCGCTCGAAGTGCGAGCGGTCCCGCGGCTTGTGGCAGTTGAGCAGCGTGACGACGAGGCCCGGCCTCTGATCGTCGCGGCCGACGCGGCTCGTCGCCTGGATGTACTCGGCCGTCGTCTTCGGCTGCCCGAGCACGACCATCAGGCCCAGGCGCTGGATATCGAGGCCGACCGAGATCATGTTCGTCGCCAGCGCGACGTCCACGTGCTCGGGCTTGTCCATCGTGGCCGCGAGCCGGTCCTTGGCCCTGGCGACGCGGTGGGTCGGCTCGCGGCTGGTCAGCTCCACCGGCTCGCCGAGCGAGCGCGTCGCGAAGTCGCCCGCCTCTTGCTTGACGCGCCGCCGCGAGTCGTAGCCGCGCACGCGGGATGTCACCTCGTCTTCCACGATACGGCGGCTCCCGCCGAGCTCCTTCAGGCTGTTGAAGTAGCCGACGAGCGTCGTGTAGGGGTCGGCGGCCACCCCCGACTCGTCATAGGCCTTCTTCCCGGCGGCCAGGAGGGCGAGATAGACGCGCAGGAGAGCGACCTTCACGCTCCTCCCGGGGGCGGCGACGCCCAGGTACTTGCGCGCGTGCCGGTCGCTCACCGGGACGGTGCGCGCGAAGAACGAGTCGCGCCGGTCGGGGCCGGGAGGCGGGAAGATCGTCACCGCCGAGCGGCCGAAGAGCGCCTTGATCTGCGCCTCCGCGCGCCGCACCGTCGCCGTCGAGGCGATGATCTTCGGGCCAAACGTCTTCCCCTCTGGACCGCGCTCGCAGAGCACGTCAATCGCCGTCTCGTAGAGGCCCACCATCGTGCCGAGCGGGCCGGAGATCAGGTGCAGCTCGTCCTGGATGACGAGATCAGGGGGCGCGAGCTGTCCCCCCTCGATCGGGCGTCCCACGCCGGGATCGCACGGCCCATAGAAGCCGGCCTTATCGTGCCTGTCCACCCTGCCAAAGAGAGCGCCTGTCTGCCCCACCCACGGCAGCTGCGCGAGCTTGTCGACGGTGGCGATCAGGAAGCACGGGAGCCTGCGATAGAGCGGCTCGTCGACCGTGAGCATCGGTATCGGGCGCTCGCCGGAGAACGCGCAGTCGCGGTTCGAACAGAACACCTCCAGGTTCTGCGGGTGGGCCGAGCTCGGCGTCAGCCGGAACGAGCTCGGGGTGAACTTCTTGTCGCACCACGGGCACTTCTCGATCGGGATTGGAGAAGGGTTGCGGTCGGAGGCCTGCTGGTAGGCGTTGACCCGCATGCGCGCCGTCGTCGGATCGAAGTTCTTCTCGGCGCCCATCCGGTTCGGGGTCGCGCCCTTGCCGACCCAGAGGCCGATCTCGAAGGGCCATGTCCCGAGCCGCGTGTCACCGCCCTTGGCGCGCTCCTGGCGCTCGAGCTCCAGGGCGCACACCAGCGCTGCGGCGCGGCCGAGCTGGTCGAGCGTCAGGAGACGCAGCGTGTAGCGCATCACCACGCTGACGCCGGCGCCCGCGATACCGTGGCTCCGCAGGCGGCGCAGCACCAGCGTGAACGCCGCGAGCCCGAGGTACGCCTCGGTCTTGCCACCGCCGGTCGGGAAGAAGAGCAGATCGATGACGGTGCGGTCGTGGTGCAACGGCTCGTGCATCGCCCGGAGGTTGAGCAGCACGAACGCGAGCTGAAAGGGACGCCAGGTGGGCGGGCCGTATTTCTTCTCGGTGTCGCGCGCCCGCGCCGCGCGGGCCATCGCCCGGTTGGCCAGGCGAAAGGCCAGCAGCACGTCGTCGTCGTCGAGGGCGGCGAGGCCGTCGACCATCCGGCGCTGCACCGTGCGGGCCGCGTCGAGCAGGCTGTCCAGCACCTCGCGTTGATGCGCCTCGACAACGGTCCTGGCCTGGGCCTCGATCCACACCGCATACGCCGCGGGGAGCTCCCGGAGCATGGCGCGCACCTCGTTGGCAGACTGGCAGTCGGCCAGCTCCTCCATCCCGAGCTTGACGCCGGGGACCTGGCCGGGCTCGACCTTCTCCACCTCGGCGGTCGGGAGCCAGGTTGTCGCCACGTGCGTACAGACGCTCCCTCGGGCGGCGTCGGCGGCCGCCGCGACGCCGTGCCCGACCGCGTACTCGAAGACATCGCGGTACTGAAGCTCGGCGATCTGCTCGTCGGGATCGTTCCCGCCCTGGCCACGCACGTTGGGCCGCGGGAGAAAGCCTTCCAGGGTGTCGAGCTCGAGCCTGGCTTGAAAGAGGAAGGATTGGTCCTTGGGCCCCACGTCGTCGCCCGGCTTCTCGTTGACGAGGAACACCGAGACAGCGCGCGCGCCCTTCTCCTTCACGCCGGTGCCTTCGGGCACGGGGCGCACCGAGACGACGACGTCGATGCCCTCGGCGAGCGTGTGAGTCTGCTTTCCGCTCGGCGGGAGAGGCAGTGTCTTCGGGACCGCCCTTGGCGTCCTCCGCCAGCGCTCCTGCGGGCGCGCGGGCGCGGCAGGCGCGGCTGCTGCGTTGTCCTCCACAGGCCTCATCGAGCCGTCCTCCCGCACGTACTCGCCCCAGCTCACCTTGATCGACAGCTCGCGGGTGCTCGCCGGGACGAGCACGCTCAGGCCGATTGACGAGGGGAAGAAGGCTTTGCGCGCCGAGGCGATCTCGGGCGGGGCCGCGTCGTCGCCGCGCCCCTCGTCGGCGTCGCTCCCGAGCCCCTCCTCCGGATCGGGATCCTGGCGCACGTCGATCGGCGCCTGATGCGGGACCAGGAAGCCCGTCAGATACCACCGAGAAGGCGCCACGGAGAGCACCTCGTGCGGCTCGGCCCCCACCAGATCGCGCGCGAGGACGTCCACCAGGTGATCGCGAACCTGCACCGGCTCGGTGCGCCTCGTCTCTTCCGTCGTCGTCATCGGGTCTTCTTCCTCCGCGGTCGGCCGGGTGTTCGCGCTTGCGGGACGGAATCCAGGCCAGCGGACAGACGTAGGCGATTCGCCTCGCTCGTGTCTACCGGAAAGCCCGTGAAGAACTTGTTCAGGCCAGGGAAAGCGTGGTAGGTCGGCGCACTTGCGCGCCGAGGTCTCCCGCGACTGGGCCTCCTTCGACCGTAGTGACGACCCCTCCAGCATCGAGGCGCTCCATGGTCCGCTCGAACAAGACCGACGAAGACAAGATCATCGAAGAGTACGAGGAGAACGAGGCGACCGGCGTCGAGGCGGAGCTGGGCGAGGAGGCGGGGTCATCCACCAAGCCCTATGATCCGACCAAGATCCGGGTCGATCCCAAGACGTTCTCGCTGCGTCAGATCATTGACATGATCGACGACAAGGACCTCGACCTCGCGCCGGATTTCCAGCGCAACAAGGTCTGGAAGGCCCGCGAGAAGAGCCGCCTCATCGAGTCGATTCTCCTGCGCATCCCCCTGCCCGCCTTCTACTTCTCCGCGGATGGGGACGGTCGCCTTCGCGTCGTCGACGGCCTGCAACGGCTCTCCACCGTCCATGATTTCGTGCG
>Ga0105048_10004232_pt1 | contig 23439 bp, 19 predicted proteins | sample MAT05_FD_78382 | JGI IMG/M metagenome (GOLD analysis project Ga0105048, IMG submission 78382) | Freshwater microbial communities from Lake Fryxell liftoff mats and glacier meltwater in Antarctica - MAT-05 | ecosystem: Environmental > Aquatic > Freshwater > Ice > Liftoff microbial mat | place...
AACTTTATCATAACAATTTATTTTTTTAACGAGAATAAAATAATTAAAAGTCAACGTTTACGCCTACGGCAATAATGCGGGGCCTTGGGTAAATGCGGTTATCTATTCCACCACCTACTTCAGGGTCGAGACCATTGTAGTTAGTAATGGTAAACACATTCTGAACATTGGCGGTAATGCGTAACCGTGCGCCTTTAAAAACTTCGCCGGCATCGTAACCGAGGTTTATATTATCCATTCTAAAGAACGATGCATTCTGCACATAATAATCGCTGAAAAACTGGTTGTTCACAAACCCTGTATTTAAATAATCGGTACTGGCATTGCCCAGCCAGCCTAATGGGTTTATTATCTGGCGCTGCACACCGTTGTTGCTATTAAAGTTGCTATAGTTATAGTTACCCAGGTTCATACGGCTTACAAAGCCTGCGTTCCATTTACCGTAGGTAAAACTACTATTGAAACCAATAAACACAGGCGAATTAGGCGCCTTATAATGGTATAGGTCGTTCTCGTTAATAATGCCATCACGGTTCAGGTCTTCGTACAAACCTTCGATGGGCTTACCTGCGGGATCATAAATTTGTTTGCGAACATAGAAGCTGCTGGGGCTATAACCTACAGAGTGAATTTGGATGGTATTACCGGTACCGCCGCTTATGCCGCCGGTAGGGTTTCCTTTAAATGTTGGATCGTTGTTTAGCAACAAGTTGGTTATCTCCGGGTCCACATAGGTAAAGTTGAAACCGAGATCCCACTGAAAATTCCTTGATTTAAAAGGGGTGGCATTTAAAGTAACCTCTACGCCTTTGCTTTCTATATTACCCACATTGGTAAGCAACTGATTGCTAAAGTTGGTACCCAATGCCACTGGTACTACAGACAGCAGGTCTTTTGTTTCACGGTAAAAAACATCTACCGAACCACTAATGCGGTTATTGAAAAATCCAAAATCAACGGCTGCATTAAAGTTGGTGGTGGTTTCCCAACGCAGGTTGGGGTCGTAAGCGGTAGGGCGGAACAAACCCAAAAAGGTATTACCAAACTGGTAATTGGCCTGGTTGTTACTGGCGGTATAGCGGCTCAGGTAACCATAATAATCTATACCATCCTGCTGGCCGGTAACACCGTAACCTACACGAAGTTTAAGGTCGCTCACCCCTTTTGCATTTCTTAAAAATCCTTCTTCGCTTATTCTCCAGGCAAATGCAGCACTTGGGAAAACGCCCCAACGGTTGTTTTTTGCAAACTTCGAAGAGCCATCGGTACGCACCGTACCAGTTAGCACATATTTTTTGGCCAGGGTATAAATTAAACGGCCATAGTAGGATATAAGGGTGTATTGCCCTTCGCTATTAGCAAATACGGGTGTTGTTATAATTGACTTATCGAAACGGCGGTCAGGAAAATTATTTGTTTTGATAAGAAAATCCTGGTAGCCCGTACCAGCCGTAAAGTCTATGCGGCTATTTAAACCACTGATGTCGTTGGCATAGTTTAGGTAAAAATCGCCGAGCAGGTTTTGCCGGTTTTGATCGTACTCGTTATTTACGCCACCATAATTTAATACGGTTCCATTGGGGGCCAGTTTGTAGCGGCGGTATGCGCTAGCGGCACTATCTGTTACCACAGTGGTGCCGCTACCTTTTTGTATATCGTAACCTACGTTAAGGTTTGCACGAAGCCCTTTTATCCATGGCAAAGAATAATCTAATTGCAGGTTACCGATGCTGCGTAGCACTTCGCTGTTATTATCATTCATTTCCAATAGGCTCACCGGGTTGGTGGGGCTAAGGTCTCTTGGGGCTAGTTGGCCAGGCAGGGTATAAGTAAAAAAGCCGCCAAACCGTGGGCTGCTCACCCTAACCGGTTGGGTTGGGTCAAAGCTGATGGCACTACCAATAGCACCTTCATCGGCAAAGCGGTTTGATGTACGTGCACCTTTAAGGTTAAAGTCCACTTTAAGCCTGTCTTTAAAAAATTTAGGACTTAGGTTAAAGCCTAAAGTCTGCCTTTTAAAATTGCCGGTTTTCAGCGTACCATCCTGGTTTAAAAAACCGCCGGAAACCCTAAAAGGCAGCTTGCCATCCATGATTGTGCCGGAAGCACTCAGGTTTACATCCTGCCCAAAGGCGGTTTTATAAATCTCGTCCTGCCAGTTGGTATTAGCGGTGCCGAGTTTGGCCATATCAGTAGCACCGCTTCCTTTGGTGCCTACTATATTTTTTACCTGATCGGCACTTAACACATCTACAGTGCCGGGAACCGTTTGCCCAAAAAATTGCGAACTAAAATTATACTTCACCTTGCCACGGCTACCTTTTTTTGTTGTAATAAGAATAACACCATTAGAAGCCCTGGAGCCATATATGGCAGCAGCAGAGGGATCTTTGAGGATAGTGAAATTTTCAATGTCGTTAGGATTAATCATGTTCAGCGGGTTAGACGAACCCGAAACGCCACCATCAACCGGTACGCCATCTATTACAATAAGTGGATCGTTACTCGCATTAAGCGATGCACCACCGCGAATACGGATGGTACTGCCCGAACCAGGCGCTCCTCCATTAGATGTTATTTGCACACCCGCCACTTTACCGGTAATGAGTTGTTCGGGGCTTTGCAAAGCACCTTTTACAAAATCTTTTACCCCAATAGAGGTCACCGCACCGGTAAGGTCTTTTTTGCGTTGGGTACCATAACCTACCACTACCACCTCGTTAAGGTTAGCGGAAGTTTCCACCATAACGGCATTGGTTGTAACACCATTAATACTTATTTCCTGCAAGCCAAAACCAGCAGAAGAAGCAAGCAAGGTGGTGGCACCAGCCGGAACTTTAATGGAATATGAACCATCGGCAGTTGTTTGGGTGGCCGTTTTGCTACCCTTTACCGTAATGGTTACACCGGGCAGCCCTGCTCCGGTTTTTGAGTCGGTTACCTTTCCGGTAACTGTTTTGTCCTGGGCAAATACCGCCATGCTCATAAGCAGCAATGCAGGCAGGACAATGGCTTTCAGCAATCGTTTGAAGATCATGATCTACAGTTTTGGTTTTGAAATCGTATTTATTGAAAAAAATTATCGCTCTATTTTCTTCCACACATTCTGCCCCTACCTTTTGGGGGATTGGATGCATAGACACAGATTTTTATGTGCTATTTTTTTTAGTTACCCATTCTAAGTGTGGCCTCATCCCCATCCCCACTCCTTGCGCAGAAGGGTGCCTCTCGGTAAAAGTTCTTATAGGGTGAAACATTCGAAATCTATTATGGCATCGCAATATCTTGAACCAAATTTTTGGGTGCCGTGCTAAACCCCTATAAAACCAAAAATTTATCTATCCTTCTTTTGCCATTCACTTCAAATCGTACATGATAATTCCCTTTTTGTAAACGGGCTGCATTAAAACCGCTGCCGCTAAGTTTGATGGTGTGAGATCCTTTGGGTTTGTAGCCACTGTAAATAGTACCCACTGCTTGGCCTAATTGGTTGATGACGGCAATGCTCACATTGCCGCTTTCGGGCAAAGTGAACGCTACACGGCTTTCATTACTTACCGGGTTGGGGTAAATCTGCACCTTCATATTGGTGAGCAGATTGGCTGGATTGATGATAAGTGTGGGAGCATTATTATTAAGGTCCCTGTTTGTATATACATGGTATTCGCCAGGCTGCAGGGTTATGGTTTGGGCACTACCCGTAGCAGCTATTGTGGTACCCGTCATATAACTGTACCATGTACCTGGGTTCTGAAAAGTTATGGTTCCGCTAGTAGCGTTTACATCAAAGTTGCCAATAACCGTAAGTTTTAAAGAATCGTCTGTAAGCTGAAATCTTTTAAAACCACCAGAAAAATCGTAGGAGATATTATTGGTTCTCCATGCAGTAATGAGGTTGGACATATTGCGCATGGCAAATAACTTGCTGTGAGCATTGTACAAAGCCGTACGTTCCGGCACGGTTTGGTAATTCCATACGGCAGGCTTTTCATCCAACTTGCACGACGTATTATCGGGGTAAGGCATTGGTAGTGTTCCATTGTTACACATAAAAATGGACTTATCGTAACCGAGTTCTGCAAACTGCCATATCATTTTCGGGCCCGGTACACTCAATAAAAATGCGGCGGCTATCTCTAATCTTTTTAGTGCTACCGGCAATGTTTTTACATTGTGTGCAGGATTGCTGCTGTTACCAAAAGTTAGATTTTTATAATTGAGCCTTTCTTCATCATGGCTTTCGGCATAACCCACCAAATGTGGCTGTGCATAGCCATGTTGTCCATTGCTATGTACCACCCCCTGAAAATTAGAATTGGGCAAAAAGCCCATGGTGGCCTCATTGAAATTATAATTGTTGTTGCCCCACATCATCATGCCATAATTACTATATTCCTGCTCTTCCTGCTGTTGGCAAAAAAGTTCGAGGATGCAGTATGAGCCTGGGTTCTGGGCTTGTGTTTTATCATATATCCGCTTCCAAATAGCTACCCTGCTGGCATCATAAGCAGCAAAGGCGCCTTCGTTACAATTGGCACCGTTTGCATCGCAGGTTTGTACTTGGGTAAAGCCCTTAGCAAGATCCCAGCGAAAACCATCTATGCGATATTTGTTCAGCCAATGGTCTGTAACCCGATCCACAAAGTCTTTGGTGGCCTGGCTTTCGTGGTTAATGTCGTAACCCACATTATAAGCATGTTTTGGCACGGGGTTAAACCAGGGACTATTAGCAGCAGGGCGGTTATTTGCTGCATCCCAGTACATTCTTACCATAGGGCTTTGGCCAAACGAGTGGTTCAGCGTCATATCCATAATAACGGCGATACCCTTTTTATGGCAGCTATCTATAAAGCGGCGCAATTGGTTCTCCGGCCCGTATGCTTTGTCCGGAGCAAAGTAAAAAGAAGGGTTATAACCCCAACTGCTGTTACCCTCAAACTCATTAAAAGGTAATAGCTCAATGGCGTTAATGCCAAGGCGTTTCAGATATGTGAGGGTATCGTTGAGTGTTTGCCAATCTCTTTTTGCCAAAAAATCCCTTAGCAATAATTCGTACACCATCAGGTTCTTTTTGTCAGGGCGGGTAAAAGTGCCGCTGCTCCAAGTGTATGCGGGCTTATTGGTTTGCAAAACACTTACGATACCACTGGTAAGCCCCGTTGGGTAGGGTTTAAGCGATGGGTAGGTTGAAGCTGGGATAAACTGGTCGTTGTTTGGATCCAACACTTTTTCAGCATTGTAATCGGCCAGTTTTAGGGTGCCGTCTATCAGGTATTGGTAGGCGTATTCTGTGCCAGGGGTAAGACCGGTGATCCGGAGCCAAAAGCGATTGCCATCCGGCGTTTGGTTCATTTGAAAGCTGGTGCCTTGGATCCAGTTATTAAAATCGCCGAGTACCGTGGCACTGGTTTTTAGTGGCGCATACAATACTAATGTAAGGGCTGTTCCGCCTGCTTCGTAGTTGATGCCATCTACAACACCTGCTGGCAACGGCGCAATAACCGTGCTGCTGGCCACAAAGAAATCAAGGGTATCTTTTTTGGTAATGCCCCCCGTTTCTGCCTCAGCAATAATCCGCTGGCTTCCTGCCGTAGTAATAACAGGGTTTGCTGTAATGGTTGTTCCATTAAGTACAGCTACCTGGGTGCCGTTAAAAAAGAGTTTAAGATTGGCAGCCTGGCTACTTTTGGCCTGTAAGCTTATATTATCGCCAATGGTTTTTGTTATCGGTTCGGGTGTAGCTAAATAAGTTGGCTGCCGTAGCGGCGCCGTGATGCGGGTTTGCAGTGTGGCATCGTAAACTGGCAGGTACATATCGCTGCCATCGGTATTGCGCTGTACCTTATTGCCATCCCCGCTGCGAAAAAGGCAGGCTATTCTTAATATTCTTTCGGAAGCATTGGTGATGCCGTAGAACGCCCTCATATCTGCACCGGTGAGGGTGTAGGTCCATTTATTGCCGCCGAGGCTTACAGCTTTTGCATTGGGGTCGGTGGTGGCCCACATAAATTTTGAGTACTTCCAATCTGTGGCGGTTGTGCTAAGTGTGGTGATACATCCAATATGAATGTAAACGTCGTTGGGATTATGATCTTTCAAACCCTGGTTACCTTTGGTAGCATCCATAGTAATTATTACTCCGGCATCGGTTTCTTTGGGGAAATCGGGATTACTTAAAAGTAATTGGGCATTACCCACAACAGCAGGAAGGAGAAAAAACAGAAAGTATAGTTTCTTCATAAGCACAGCAAATCAGTTTAAGCAGTTAAAGAAAAGACAACAGCAAAATGGTGAATGCTGTTTACTAATTATAAAAAACTTTCCAGCCGCAAACGTTTACAAAGATTGTGTAATTTTTACACAATAGAAATTATTTTTTTAGGTTTTCTTAACAGGTTTAATCTTTTCTGAGTTACGGGCCATTAATACTGAACGAAGAAAGGTTGAAACAATAAAATTTAGAAGTCTATAGCGAACCATTGTTTCTTGTTGCGTTCGTACTTTTTAAAATTGAATTTATAGAGCTTGCCGGGGCGGTGGGGCACATCTACTTCCATTTCCCCGGTATCTATTAAAAAGTCCATGGTAAAAAATTTCTTGCGAAAATTTCGCCTGTCCAGTTCCACGCCCAGTATGGCTTCGTAGAGGTTCTGCAGTTCCCGCAGCGAAAATTTATCCGGCAAAAGGTTAAGACCCAGCGGATGTTCCTGTATCATTTTCTTAAGCCAATTGTAGCAGGCGTCCACTATTTGTTTGTGGTCAAAAGCCATATCCAGCAAACTATTTAGCGGATGCCAATGCAATTCGTTATCGGTAATTTTTAGTTGATGATGGCCAATATCGAGCAGCGAGGCATAGGCAACAGTTATTACCCTGCCACCTGGGTGGCGGGTAGGGCCGCTGAAAGAACGTACCTGTTCCAGAAATACATCGGTCATCCCTGTTCTTTCAAAGAGTACCCGGTCGGCGGCATCGTCTAATTCCTCATTATTACGGATAATGTCGCCCAGTAATGTCCATTTGTTTCTAAAGGCTTCCAGGTCGCTGCGGATGAGCAATACTTTTAATTCGTTTTCTTCGAAGCCAAAAATGACGCAATCTACGGTGATGGGTACTTTGGGATAATTATCCACCAGCCCCTTAGCATCCTTTATCAATATGGATTTTCCTTCGGGTGGCGGTTCTGTGTTATGTCCATTCTTCTTCATCGGCAATCTGGTTGTAGTGTATTTTAAGTTTACCCAGGCTGGGTTATGCTATTTAGAAATGTGCTGGTAAATGTATGTAATAAGGAGATGTGTACAAAGTACATGATACTTTCCTGGTAAGGCTTTTACCCTATCAATATGACGGTGGTAATAAAAATCTGCTCTTGAATGTTCAAAATCGGCTAATGACCCGATGGGATAAAAGCTATATCGGCTTTGTCATCCGTGTTTTTATTTACTTTAATTAGCAGTGTGGCCAAAGCCGCCAGCAAAAGAAATGTCCCCGCAAACGAAATAGCCTTACCCGGATCATTTCCCAAAAAGTTTTTTAACACAAACCCAAAAGTGAGGTTTTGAAGAATCATCGGAATAACAATCATCATGTTAATGATGCCCATATACACACCGTACTTTTCTTTTGGAATATTGCCCACCACCATTAAATAAGGTACACCCATCATGCTGGCCCATGCTATTCCGAAGCCGGTCATGGGTGCAAAAAGCAAGTGTTTGTTTTCTATGTGGGGGAATATGAGCAACCCTACACCAGCCAATATTAAACAAGCAAAGTGAACATATTTGGGGCTGTATTTTTTGGCCAGGTAAGCCAGCCCAAATGCTGATAAAAATGTTACGATATTATACCAGCCGTTCACCAAGCCCGTCCAACCCACTGCCTCTTCATATAAAGTTGCATTTGCTTTCGGTGTGGTTTTCCATACCGATTGTGCGATGCTTTTGGAAGCATTTTGCCAGTAGCAAAACAAAGCATACCACTGAAAAAGGTACACCAATGCAAGCTGCCACATAACCCTTGGCATATCTTTTATGGCATGGGCTATTTCTATAAAAGGTTCAAAAATTCCTTTTTTATTTGCCCGCAGGGCAGCCAGTTCTTCTGGTGTAGGTGGTATTTCGGGTGTTTTAGAAATAGACCAAAGCACAGAACCAATGGAACAAATAGTCCCCAGAAAAAACGAAGCGAAAACCCAGTAAGGAATTTGGCCATGCTTTCCGGGAATGCCCTGAAAGAAGTACAGAGAGAGATTGGCCAATGTAATGCCGAGACCCGTAAAAAAACTTTGCGTAAGAAAACCAGTAGCATATTGTGCCGGAGGCAATTTATCGGCGATGAATGCACGGTAAGGTTCCATTGCCGTATTGTTGGCGGCATCCAGCACCCATAATAGACCGGCTGCCATCCATAGGGTGCTGCTAAAAGGGTAAATGAATAAGCAAATGCTGCATAAGAGTGCCCCTATAAAAAAGTAGGGCTTTCTTCTGCCCCACCGTGGATGCCATGTTCTGTCGCTCAATACACCAATTAAAGGTTGGATTACTAATCCGGTAATAGGGCCAGCCAGGTTCAGCATTGGTATATCGTCAGGATTAGCACCCAAAAAATCGTAGATGGGGTTTACCGCTGTTTGCTGCAAACCAAAACTATATTGGATACCAAAGAACCCAATATTCATATTGATGATTTGAGAAAAGCTGAGGCGTGGCTTAGTTATAGGCATAGCAATCGTAGGGTAGTTGAGCAATAGCCAAATCTAAATAAAACAAAAGGCAGCAGTTGAAGCAAACGGTTGTGGGGGATAAAAAGTACTATCGGGCAAAGAAAGGATGTGCAAATGAAAAATGTGCAAATGAGGGGATTGGACAAATATGCAAACGAAATTCTTATGTGTTAATCGGTTGAGTCTTAAACGTCAGCTTTTCGATGAGATATAATTATTGACTTCTTTAAATCTGTGGGTTAATTAACCATTTGTCCATTCCCCACATTTGCCCATTCACCACATTTACCCATCTGTACATTCGCACATTTACCCATTCACCACATTTGTCCATTCCTACATTTGCTTATACACCTAATTTGCCCATTTGTCCATTCCCCGCATCTGCCCATTATCCTAATTCGCACCATCGCCTCTACCACGGGTTACAGCAAAAGCACCTACCCTGTTGCCACACTCCAAGCCACTTTCGCAATCACTACGGTAGTGGATGGCACCATATAATCGGCTATAAGAAGCCTCTTTGGCCATACTTGTATAGATATTCGCTTTGGCCGGAGTTATAAAACCCAACACGGTGGCAGCGGCACCGCTAAAGGTGCTATGCCCACTGGTGTAAGAAGGGAAGTTTGGCAGACCAGTCAGCGTTTTAATAGAGGAATCTATTTGCGACGGCCGGGGGTTGAAATAAAAATATTTGGTGTTCCAGCAATTGATAGCTGCATCCATCATGGCCAAATTGAGCAGCGCCAGGTTTCTTGCCCATCTTACTTCGCTAAAATTTTGCGGTAAAAAGTCTTCGCAGGCAATGGCGTTCCAATGGCCAGGGGGCGTGTAGGTGCTGAGGCCGTCTGCCCAAAAATGTACTATGGCCATACGTTCTCTTGTGGAGTGGCCGGCGTACCATTTTACTTCTTCAGTTTCTGCTTTAAACTGAGCACTGCCGGTAAGCGGAGGTACTGGCGGACGTATGCTTATCATCGTGGCACTATCCATGAGCCATGTTTTTACATTGCCAAAGAGCGGCAGCATGGGTGGCCGCTTTGGTGTTTCCTGGCTTATCCAGGGTATTTCGCCACGGGCTATAGTTTGGGTTTCCAATGCTACCCAAAGGGCGGCATTGCCTGCAGCGGCACCGGTTCCATCTATTCTGGCCCGATTAATATATTTGGCGGCGATTGCCTTGCCCAATGCTTCGCCAGCCACCAGGTCGCCCCGCACATTTACACCGGCCCACAAGCGGTAATTCTTTTGCTCGTTCACCTTTTTTACTATGTAAGCTGTGTCTGCCGGAAAAAGCAGTTTTAGCAGTTCGCCGGTAACACCTGCCAGCACAGCATCTTCGCTTGGGTAAGAGGCTAAATCCTGAGCTGGCACCTGTGGTGTGATACTAGCCTCGTAACGATAGGGCGGCATACGGCTGTACAAAATTTTGTATTTATAACACGCCACCAATGCGTCATACTGTGCGGCGGCCACATAGGCATAAGCCCTTGCGGCGTATGGCGGGTTAGCAAACGGAAAAACCGGATAAGCAAACGGATTCGCCGCACTGGGGAATGGGTAAGTGCCATCGGGGTTCTGATATGGAGGCAGGTTGTGCAGGGCGACCAGTTCCCTCATAATCTCGTTCCAGCGAAATACACCACCGGCAGCCCAGTAACGTATAATTTTTTGTTGTGCCGGGCTGATGGATGCATTTAATTGCATCACCTCCTTTATTTCGGCTTTATATGCATCGGTGCCGGCCATGGCGGGTATGGGTATGGCAAATTCCGTGGCACTGGTTAGTAAAATGGGTGTCCAGTTGCCGGCACTTTCGTCTAACCGGGCGGGGCTAAGCGGGGCCGCGTATTTGGTGCGGTCGGTAATGTCTTTATTGCAGGATGCAAAAGCTAATATGGCTGTAAATATTAAGATGCGTTTCATGTAGTTAGAGGTTTATTGTTATGCCCCTGTCTGTTCCTTCAGGTGGCTTTTAGGGCGTTATGGCAATACTCATTTTTAAAGTTCTAAGTTGTAATATGGTGGTGTATTTAACTTTCTTATATCAGCAGTGCAGTTATTGGAGGTGTAGCCCAATTACGAGATGATGTACAAGTGTCCCGAAGCAAGTATCGGGATGTTTCATGCGACGCCAATGCAGCTTAATAGCAGTAACACACCCTGGCCAAAAAAATTATCCGCCAGTCTTTTTTACTATTTTTTTACTAAAGTCAATAATGTAAAATACACCTCCATTTACGCTTGTACTTTTACCCACATTGCGGCCGGTAAGGGTCATACTTCCGCCACCGATGAGGGATAAGCCCTGGGGTTTATTAAAGGTATATTTGGCATTTACACCCAGCCTTGTCATGTCCATATTATTGCTGGGGAATGGCATATCGTTTTTGCGGATGTCGAAACCGCCAATCGTGTTCCAACCTTCGTATATCAATTCTGCTATAACCTTACTGGTTCTGTAACCTGCACGGATATTGAATTGTGTGGCATTGGGCATTTTTACCTCGTTGCTATAATGCATTTCTGTAGTATAGTACGAAGTACGATCAATGGTAATATTGCTCCGCAGTACATAAGTGGCCGAAGCGGTAACAAACAGGTTTTTATACTGGTAATCGGCCATACCCCGCAGCGATACATTGGTGCTTTGCAGGCCAATGCTTAGTGGTAAAAAATCGGCTACATAATTGGTGGTGGGAAACGATACGCCACCGATTGTGTACAGACTAAAAGTATTGCCCCCTCTTTCTATTTCGAGTGGCATGTATTTTACCCAAAGCCCCAGGTCTTGCAGACCTTTGATGCCAAGCAGTGTGCCTGCACTTGCCCTAGTTGTTACATAGGGTAGGCTGAACAATACATTAAGATTGTCTTTGATGCCGAAGTTGCCCATAGCGCCAATCATTTGGGTGCTTACGGTACCCAGGTTAAGTGCAGGGCGTTTAAAACTGCCCTCCCAATATTCATTCCAACTGCTGTGCTGGTACATTAGGCCGGTGCAAAAGTTATGCTGCGTCATCATAATGGCATCGTTATCTGTTTGCGAAAAAGACGATACTGAAAATATGATTGCTGCGATTGCAACGGTTAGTTTCTTGAGGTGTTTCTTCATAAGGCTTGTTTTGATAAGCTTATTTAAACCACTATAAAAATGTGGCGGGTTAAGGATAATATTATGATGACGGCCTAAAAATTGGATATGATTTTTTGCCTTACGGGGCCTGCCTTTCAGCAGCTACCAGCCATGGCAGAAGCAGGAACTAACGCCAATTAAAACCAGCTTATGCCGAGCTGTTTAATTAAGAAAGACAGGCCCGTTTCAGGCAGTGTTTTTATTTTCTAACGCCAATTAAAAAATAAGATTTAAAGATGTGGTAGAAACAAAGCTGCGAACTAATTTGTGTTATAGCCGTTGGCAGCAACAAAACCACTTTTGCAAACAGGAACTAACGCCGATTAAAACCGGCCTGAAAAGTCGGGTAGTTCTTACGCCCAACACTATAGCAAAATTAATTTGCCATGCAATGTTTCAACATCTTAATAAAAGAAAAAAACTAAGCCTGGGGCGGCTGAAAGGGAAGTTGATTAAATCCATTTACCAAAAGGATATTGGCGGTTGTGTATGATGGATTTTCATTAGCAAGAACCGGAACAGTAATGCGCAACCGATGCTCTGTAAAATCATCCATCGTCTTTTTTACAGAAGGAGCCTTGTTACTGTCTTGTTTTTTAGATTCAGATACTTTGTTGTAGTCGAAAGCCATTTTAAAAAAAGTGGCTCTGGCATTGGCGATCTTGTTACGTTCCTGATTGGGAATGCACTTGTAAATCATTTGGCCATTTACCATTTTGCGCATCACATAGTTGTAGTGCCGGCCATTAAATTCTATAGAACCATCTGTACGCTCAAAAGACGACCAATTGTTGGTGTATGGTAGGTTAGTAGAGACAGAAATTTCTATAAGGTCTGCTTCGTTGTATTGATGCAGATCGAGATGCTCCGCCATTTGTAAGTCGGCCCTACAATCCAGCCAATTCATTAGAGGCTGAAAGCCGTACCAGTTAAATATTAACACGGCAGCGAGTAATATGGCAGCTATTTTTTTCAATAAGGCACTAAATATAGTCGAAATCGAATTTGGCATTACGTGCCGCAACAATTTTTTTATGTGGTGTCAAGACCGCAAACGGTTTCGGTACAAAAGAAACGCTCTTTGAAAGGGATATTTAGTGAAAAGGCTTTTCAAAACTAGCCGTACTCCACCCAAATAACCTTGCTCAAAACGAGTAAATAAATCCTCACGAAAATCGCTCTCTACAGTTTAATTACACAGTTTCAAATGCAGGAATATCGCAAATGTATTTTTTCAGGATAAAAGGATTTTGGCATACTTCTTTTTAGATGGGATAAAACAACCCGGCAAGAAACCAGAAAGTGAGAGGTGTTGATAATTTATAAGCCTCCGCCTAAATAGCTTAATACATCTTTTATTAACCCATTTTGAAAACAACGACCAACACTATGGCCAGTACACTCTTACCTAATGCCAAACTTGCCGACCTTGAACCAAACACTTCAAGTGCAGATGCTGCTTTTTTAACGACCAACCAAGGTTTGAAAATAAACGACAACCAAAATTCTTTAAAGACTGGCGAAAGGGGAGCGACATTATTAGAAGATTTTATTCTGCGGGAAAAAATTACCCATTTCGACCATGAACGCATTCCCGAAAGAATTGTACATGCTCGGGGTTCTGCTGCACATGGCGTGTTCGAAGTGTATGAATCAATGGCGGCGCACACAAAAGCGGGCTTTCTGCAAAACCCAGGTACCAAAACACCGGTATTTGCTCGTTTCAGCACAGTGGCTGGTTCTAGGGGTTCGTCGGATATGGCCAGGGATGTACGGGGTTTCTCCGTTAAGTTTTACACTGAAGAAGGCAATTACGATTTGGTGGGTAATAACATGCCAGTATTTTTTATACAAGATGCCATTAAGTTCCCCGACCTTATACATGCTGTAAAACCGGAGCCGCACAACGAGATACCACAGGCCGCATCGGCCCACGATACTTTTTGGGATTTTATAAGTTTGATGCCCGAAAGTGCCCACATGATAATGTGGGTTATGAGCGATCGTGCCCTGCCCCGCAGCCTGCGAATGATGGAAGGTTTTGGGGTGCATACTTTCCGGCTTATAAATGAGGAAGGCAAATCCACTTTTGTAAAATTTCATTGGAAACCCCTCCTCGGGGTACACAGTGTGGCATGGAACGAAGCCCTTAAAATTTCAGGCATGGACCCCGATTTCCACCGCCGTGATTTATGGGAAGCCATTGAAAGCGGCCATTTTCCCGAATGGGAACTGGGGGTGCAATTGATAGCCGAAGAAGACGAACATAAATTTTCCTTCGACCTGCTGGACCCCACCAAACTGGTGCCGGAAGAATTGGTGCCCGTGCTGCGCATTGGCAAAATGACGCTGAACCGCAATCCCGATAATTTCTTTGCAGAAACGGAGCAGGTGGCATTTCACCCCGGCCATTTGGTGCCGGGCATAGACTTTACCAACGACCCCTTGCTGCAAGGCAGGCTGTTCTCTTATACCGACACGCAACTATCAAGGCTTGGCAGTCCAAATTTTCATGAAATACCCATCAACCGCCCGATAGCACCAATGCACAATAACCAACGGGATGGGCACATGCGGCAAACCATCAACACAGGCAGGGTGAGCTACGAGCCCAATACTTTGGGTGGTGGTTGCCCCTTTCAGGCAAAGGCAAAGGAGGGCGGTTTTACATCTTATACAGAACGCATAGATGCAAAAAAAATCAGAGAAAGAAGCCCTTCGTTCTTCGACCATTTTAGCCAGGCCACTTTATTCTTTAACAGCCAAAGCCCTGCCGAGAAAAGCCATATTATAGATGCCTTGAGTTTTGAACTTGGTAAAGTAGAAACGGAGGCTATACGCCAACGGATGCTGGGCATATTGCTCAATATTGATAAAAGCATAGCCGCACAGGTAGCCTACAATATAGGAATGCACGTAATAGAAATAGCACAAATAGACATAAACCAAAGCAGGCCTGCCGATGCCGAGCCTGAGGCATACCAGCCTCTGTTGTTTAAACCTTCCGCCGATGAATCGCCGGCATTAAGCATGGCCAACACCATCAAGGGTTCTATAGCTACCCGTAAAGTAGCCATACTGGTAGCAGATGGGGTAAACCAAACTTCCCTGACTACAGTAAAAAATGCATTACAAGGTGCTGGTGCAACGGTAGATGTAATTGCTCCGAAACTGGGCAAAGTAATGGGCGACACAGATGAGGAAATGGCTGCAGATAAAGCATTTTTCAATACGGCCTCTGTGCTGTACGATGCTGTGTACGTGCCGGGTGGCACTAATAGTGTGGCTGCGTTGGAGGCAGATCCTGATGCTATCCACTTCTTAAACGAGGCGTTCAGACATTGCAAGGCCATAGCTGCCGATACCGACGCCATGCAGGTTTTAGAAGCCACTTATTTCGGTAAAAAATTACCGGTTGACAACACCGAAGAAACCGCCATGATGGAAGGCGTAATAGTAGAAAATAATCCCTTGCTACTGGCCGAAACATTTATTAAAGCTATTGGGCAACACCGCTTTTGGGATAGGGAACAGGCTCGTAAAGTACCTGCTTAAACCTAGGGTGAGATAAGCTGCTTCATAAAAATTCAATCGATAAATAAGGCTGATATATTATAACCATAACAATTTTTTAAACAATTAAAATCAAAATCAAAATGGCAAAGACCGCAAACAAAAAAGCACCAATGGCCGAAATGGCCGAAACTAAAACCATGGCACGGGGGTCGCACGATTCCATGCTGCACGAATTTTTTTTAGATGGCATAAAAGATATCTACTATGCTGAAAAGCTGCTGGTAAAAACGCTTCCCAAAATGATGAAGGCGGCCACCTCCCCAGAATTGAAGGATTGCTTTCAGCGACATCTGGATGTAACCAAACTACAGGTTACGCGGCTTGAAGAGGTCTTTGGCCTGCTGGGTAAAAAACCGCAAGCAAAAAAATGTGATGCTATGGATGGCATTGTAAAAGAAGGCGAAGGCGTAATAGAGGACACTGAAGCTGGCACCGCTACCAGAGATGTAGGCTTAATTATTTCTGGCCAAAAAGTGGAACATTACGAAATAGCATCTTACGGTGGGCTGGCACAATTGGCTGCTACGCTTGGTTTGGAAGATGTGAAAAACCTGCTTGGCACATCGTTGGATGAAGAAAAAGAGGCCGATACTTTACTGACCGATATAGCTGAAAACAGTGTGAATTATGCCGCTGCCGATGAAGATGCAGAATAAGAAGATGAAGGAAAACTGGAGTTGATATTTTCTTGAACAGTTCGTTCCATTATAAAAAAGAACATCATAAAGCATTTGATAGAAGTTTTTCTATGTAACAAATGCAGCAATACTACAATGGCATACATCGGCCAGGAAATATGAGGCTGGTGTATGCCATTTACATTATGTACAGTTTGATTGCTTTTTCAAAAATAGCGGCGGCCTACATACCGGCTATTGGGAAAAACATATTCTGGCATCTTGCCCAATTGGCTTTATAGCATCGGGTCTATATTATCATCCTGAAATTTTACTGACCATTTAAAAAAATTACAGGCATTTATGAACCTTATCTGCTTTTCGCACCTTCGCTGGAATTTTGTTTACCAAAGGCCCCAACACCTGATGAGCAGGTTTGCCAAACTTTTTACTACTTACTACGTAGAACAATATATTTATAACGACGAGCAAGATGGATATTCCACCACCACTACACCAGAAGCGGTTACAATTGTACACCTACATTTAAATGGCCAACCAGGTAATAAAGAGGAGGACGATGAAAGGTGCAAAAAAGTACTGCAGAATTTTTTTCACGACCAGTACATACGTAATTACATCTTTTGGTATTACACCCCGATGGCAATGCCATTTACTCAAAGCTTTCGCCCAGGGCTTGTTGTGTACGACTGTATGGACGAACTGACCGCTTTTAAATTTGCCCCACCATCTTTAAAAAAAATGGAGGAGCAATTGTTTGCAAAAGCAGACATCGTATTTACAGGTGGCCAAAGTTTATTCGAAGCGAAAAGGCATCTGCACCATAATATTTACCCCTTTCCCAGCAGTATAGATAAGGCTCATTTTGGCGCAGCCAGATATTCAGCTTTGGAGCCAGCGGATCAACAAAATATCCGACATCCATGGTTGGGCTTTTTTGGGGTGAAAGACGAACGCTTTGATATAGACCTCATAAAAAATGCGGCCGACTTGCGGCCCGATTGGCATTTGTGCTTATAGGCCCGGTGGTAAAAATAGACCCCGCTACATTGCCTCAAAATGGAAACATTCACTACCTCGGTTCTAAAACCTACACTGAATTACCTAAATATCTCAGTGTTTGGGATATTGCCCTTATACCTTTTGCTCTAAACGAGTCCACCCAATTTATAAGCCCTACCAAAACACCGGAATACCTGGCCGCAGGCAAGCCCGTTATTGCTACGGCCATAAGAGATGTAGTGGCTTAACCGTTTAAAAGAACTAGATATCACTCCGTTGGTTGACCTCTGTTACTTTGGAGTTCCCGATTGGCTGGGCGATTTTCAGAATCCCGATTTCCCCCATCACTTTGCTGAATACGCCAAAGCATTTGCTACACGATTTCCGGATTTACAATTTTATACACCGATAAATGAAATTTTTATTGCCGCTATGTTCTCTGCTCAATATGGGTGGTGGAATGAACGGCTCAGTTCTGATAAAGCGTTTGTTACCGCCTTAAAGCATTTGAGCATGGCGAATGTTATGGCCATGCATGCCATCCTTAAAATACAGCCAGATGCAAATTTTATTCAAAGTGAATCCACCGAATATTTTCATGCAACAGAGCCTAAAGCTTTGCCATTGGCACGGTTCCTAAATCAAAAAACGGTTTCTTTCCCTTGACCTTACTTATGGCTATCCGATACACGTAACCATGTACGAATACTTACTTGAAAACGGAATGACAAAGAAGGAATACAACTGGTTTGCACAGAATCAGGTTAAGGCACGGTGTATTATGGGTAATGATTACTACGTAACCAACGAACACCTTGTACACCCCGACGGCTCTACACAGGCATCAGGCGAAATATTTGGTTATTATGTACTTACCAACCAATATCATAACAGGTATAAATTACCGATTATGCATACAGAAACGAACATAAAAATGCCAGCCTGCAAGGAATGGTTGTTAAAACAATGGGCTAATGTTCACCGGCTGAGGCAGGATGGGGTTCCTATGATAGGTTTTACCTGGTATAGTCTGCTTCACCAGGTGGATTGGGATTCAGCATTAAGAGACGATGCAGGACACATTAATGAATTGGGGCTATACGACCTCGATAGAAATAAAATGCCCGTTGGCGAAGCGTACAAAACACTTATACGGCAATGGAAGGACATTCTTACTGAAGAAAGTTACGGTCTGCTATTTCAACACCATTAATTACCGGAAGTAAACGCTTTGCATATCTCTTACATCTGCTGTAAAGGCAGCGAAGAGCTCATGTCCGTTTATTCTTGGCTGCATTCTTTCCTGGTAAATTTGAGCGGGCTGTTCAGTAAATGGTTTCAGATCACTAAAATCTGAAAAAGCATTTTTTGCTATTGTACCCAACACTTTTTTATCAGAGCGTTTTTTACGAAGACTGCGTTTTATTTTAACCATGATGCATTTTTTTGTAGTTATTCCTATTTAGCATCAATGTTCCTGCCGCTTTCTAAATCTATTTACAGGTTAGTGGCATTAATCAAATGTGTACAATGCATTTCCCCAAATTGTCGAATTTTTTACCTGCTAAATAGATATTGTTTTGAATAGCTACACTTGCTCACCATCAGACATGTGAAAACGGGCAATCTGCAAATTTTGTTGGGGCGGCATAATTATTGGCTTGTAAGGTGTTGGGAAACTATTGTACTACCAGTTCACCCAATATCAATACAAAAAAGCCCATGGAATTTTTTACGATAATTGGCATTGCAGCAAGCGTTTGCACCGCAGTGGCATCGGTGCCCCAGTTTATAAAAATCATTAAAGAAAAAGAAGCCGATAGTATTTCAATTGGCATGATGGCCACGTTGATAGCAGGCTTGTGTTTGTGGGTGTATTATGGCATTATGAAAGGGGATGCAATCATTATCATCTCCAATTCTTTTTCGGTAATTATAAATGTTTTGTTGCTGGCTTTTTCTCTCTATTATAAAAAGAAACCTGTGGCTGCAAATTAATGATGAGGCGGGGCGGCAATTCTGCCTGTACGAGTGCGGAAAAGTGCTACACTTTTTACCCATAAAAAATAGACCATGAGACCAATATGGACCGGTACAATAGGCTTCGGCCTTGTAAACATCCCTGTGAAATTATTTAGCGCCACGCAGGGTAGCGCAATAGATTTTGATATGCTCGATAAAAAGGATTTGTCGAAAATCCGCTTTTTGCGGGTGAACGAAAAAACGGGCAAAGAAGTGGAGTGGGCCAACATTGTAAAAGGCCACATGCTTGATAATAATTATGTAGTGCTGGACGATAAAGATTTTGAAGCCGCCAGTGCCGTAAAAACAAAAGTGATAGAGATAAACGATTTTGTACTAGAAAAAGAAATCAACACCATCTATTTTGAAACGCCTTACTACCTGGCACCGGAAAAATCTGGCGTAAGGGCTTATGCATTATTAAAACAGGCGCTGGTAAAAACCGGCAAAGTGGGTATTGCCACTTTTGTAATGCGGAACAAAGAACACCTTGCCATTTTAAGGGCTACAGAAGAGGTCATCATCCTCAACCAGCTTCGCTTTTCCGAAGAAATAAGAGACACCACAGAACTAGGCCTTTCATCGGCAGCCGTAAAACCTACCGAGCTTAAAATGGCCATTTCGCTCATAAACCAATTGTCGGGCAAGTTCGATATAGGCAGCTACAAGGATAACTATACTGCCCAACTGATGAAGCTGATAAAAGCAAAAGCGAAAGGCACCAAAACCGCGGCACCGCAAATGAAAGTAGTACACAGCAAAGCCAAAGACCTGATGGAACAACTAAAAGCCAGTTTAAGCGAAAAACCGAAAACCAAAAAAGCTTCGTAGGATGAGCCTTGCCAAATACACCCAAAAAAGAAATTTCAATGTTTCGCCGGAGCCGCAAGCAGTGGTGGAAAAAAGTGTTGAGAAATTGTCGTTCGTGGTACAGCGGCACAAGGCATCGCACCTGCATTACGATTTTAGGCTGGAGATGGACGGTGTGCTGAAAAGTTGGGCCGTGCCAAAAGGCCCCTCCCTTGACCCGAAAGACAAACGACTGGCCATGATGGTGGAAGACCACCCTTATGCCTACAAAGATTTTAAAGGCATTATACCCGAAGGCTATGGCGCAGGCATTGTGGAGATATGGGACAAGGGATATTATACCGCAATCGAAAAAACAGATGCGGCAACCACTGCAAAAAACCTGAAGGCCGGGCTTAAAGCCGGCAACTTAAAAATTACACTACATGGCAAAAAATTGAAAGGTGAATTTGCCCTGGTAAAATTAAAAAGCGAACAGGAAAATGCCTGGCTGCTTATAAAGCATAGCGATGAATATACCATAGAAGGCTACGACAGCGAAAAGGAAACGCCTGCTAATTCCCCCATAAACAAATGGTTGGCCGAGAACAAAAAACCGTCAAAAAAAAAATCTTCTTTGTAAATGATAAGCCGCTTACAAAGCTGGCAAATTATATACACCCCATGCTGGCCAAAGAAGCCAGGGAGCCATTTGATGATGTGGCATGGCTATATGAAATAAAATGGGACGGCTACCGGGCCATCAGCGAAATAAAAAATGGAAATGTGGAACTATATTCCCGCAATGGCAACAGCTTCAATGCAGCTTACCCCATGGTGTACAACGAGCTGAAAAAAATAAAGCATGAAGTGGTGTTCGACGGTGAGATAGTGGTGCTGAACGAAGAGGGCAAATCCGATTTCCAAAAACTGCAGCACTACCCAGATAATACCCAATTTCCCATTTGCTATTATGTCTTTGACCTGCTCTTTCTTAATGGCCACGATACCACCGCAATGCCATTGCTCCAAAGAAAGGAATTACTGAAAACCGTTCTCAAAAAAAATCCTGTCATCCGCTACTCCGACCATGTATTGCAAACAGGCACCGCCTTTTTTGAAGCTGCCAAAGCCAGCAACCTCGAAGGCATTATGGCCAAAAAAATTACAGGCGAATACCACAAAGGTGCCAGAACGGGTGAATGGCTAAAAATTAAGCACCAAAAATCTGAAGAAGTGGTGATAGTAGGCTTTACCGAACCTACTGGTTCAAGGTCGCATTTTGGGGCTTTGGTATTGGCGGTAAAAACCGCTGATGGGTTAAAATATGCGGGGCATACCGGCTCCGGCTTTACCGATGCCCTGCTAAAAGAAACCTATGAAAGATTAGAGCCGCTGATAACAAAAGAATCCCCCTTTACAGAGAAAGTAAAAACCAATATGCCCGTAACCTGGTTAAAGCCACGTTGGGTTTGTGAGGTAAAATTTACCGAATGGACAATTGATGGTAAGATGCGACATCCGATTTTTTTGGGTATGCGGCTACCTGCCCCCGAAAAGTCGGGGCAGGCGCTGCAAAACAGGGTTAAGAAAGTAGAAACCATAAAAAATATAGCCATGGCAAAAACTGAACCCACAAAAAAAGTGGCGGCCGAACCTAAAGAAAATGCAATGGAAAATGATGTTGAACTGGTGATAGGAAAAGCAAGGGTAAAACTCACCAACCAAAACAAAATGTACTTCCCCGAAGACAATGTTACCAAGGGTATGGTGGTGGATTATTACCAGCAAATGAGCGACTATATTTTGCCCTATTTAAAAGACAGGCCAGAGTCTTTAAAACGTAATCCCGGCGGCATCCACGATAAGGGCTTTTTTCATAAAGATGCCGGTGAGGATGCACCGGCGTATGTAAAAAGTATCCCCCTATTTTCCGAATCGGCCAACAAAGAAATAGACTACATTATCTGCAACGATAAGGCTACGCTGGCCTACCTCAACAACCTCGGCTGCATAGAAATAAACCCCTGGAACTCCACCACTAAAAACCTGGATAAGCCGGGCTATATGATTATAGATATTGACCCTTCCGACGAGAATAATTTTGAACAGGTAATAGAAACGGCTTTGGCTTTTAAACGGATTCTTGATACGGCCGGGGCTGATTCTTATTGCAAAACCTCCGGCGCATCGGGCTTGCATATTTTTGTGCCAATGGGGCAAAAATATCTGTATGAACAGGTAAAAGATTTTGCCCATTTTCTCTGCACTTTGGTTAGCGATGAATTGCCGGAATTCACCACCTTACAAAGAAACCTCACTAAACGTGGCAACAAACATATCTACCTCGATTACCTCCAAAACCGACGCGGTCAAACCATCTCGTCGGCTTATAGTTTGCGGCCACGCATTGGTGCCACCGTATCTGCTCCTTTGTTATGGCAAGAAGTAAAGCCAGGGCTGAAACCATCTATGTTCACTATCCACAACATACTACAGCGGGTAGAAAAAACAGGAGATATTTTTAAAGAAGTATTGGGCAAAGGCACCGATATAAAAAAATGCCTCGACAGATTGAGTTAACGAAAATCTCCTAACTACTTGTTTTTTCCTGCACGGCTTATGATAAAGATGATAACGGCAATGATGATGGCGATGATAATAAAGCCAGTCCAAACCCCTGCTTTAAAAATACCACCAATAGCTTCGCAACTGGTAAGTGTAAACAGGAGCGTTAATAAAATGCCGGAGACGGTGCTTAAATTGATTTTCATCGTTGGTTGTTTTGTTTAGATGATGTATTGATTTTCTTTTGGGTTTGCTTTTTCTGCTGGTTCAGGCTATGGGCTTCATCCAGCGAATGGCTGGCGTGTATATCTCCTTCTTTCCCTGCCAGGTCGGAAAGCTTTACATAAAAATTTTTCAGTACCTGTAATTCTTCTTCGGTAAGGTCTTCTATATCTATCAGCCTGTTGCTGGCCTTATCGCTGGAAGCAATAAGCTCGTTTAGTTTTAATTGAATAGCTACAGTATCCTTGTTTTGCGATTGCTGTATAACGAATACCATTAAAAAAGTAACTATCGTAGTGCCGGTATTTATAACCAACTGCCAGGAGTTGGAGAAATTAAACAGCGGGCCGGTAATTGCCCACACAACAATAACTGATAGTGCCACAAGAAATGCTGAAGAAGAACCTGTTGCTCTTGTAACAGCACCACTTAGTTTATCAAAGGCTTTCTTAAAAGCATTCTCGTTTTTAAATCCCTTTTTCATTGTTGTTTTATATGCGGTCAAAAGAAAAAATTTTGGCATCGCTGTTGCTTTTTCCCTGCACAAGGTCGCAAATAATATCAGCAGCCACCTGGCTGAATGTAATACCGTTACCCCCAAAACCAAGGGCAAAATAGCTATTGGGCAGTGGCTTATAAGAGCCAATAAATGGCAGCCCGTCTATAGTAGAACCAAATGTTCCTGTCCAGCTAAATTCTGTTTCAAAAGGAATTTCCGGAAACAATTTTTTGAAATCCGCCGACAATTGTTTGGC
>Ga0105048_10004233_pt1 | contig 23438 bp, 22 predicted proteins | sample MAT05_FD_78382 | JGI IMG/M metagenome (GOLD analysis project Ga0105048, IMG submission 78382) | Freshwater microbial communities from Lake Fryxell liftoff mats and glacier meltwater in Antarctica - MAT-05 | ecosystem: Environmental > Aquatic > Freshwater > Ice > Liftoff microbial mat | place...
CAGGTGCGATTGCACGCGCGCGCGACCGAGGTCGGCACGCTCGAGCTGTCGGCGGTGGATCAGGCGACGGGTCAGCGGTGGAAGCTGAGCTTCGACGTGCGCGGTGGGTGAGCGCCGCGGGCGCGACCTCTCGTCCTTCGCGTCGACATGCTGATATCCTCCCGGCCGATGTTGGCGATGGCCGTGCGGGTCTCTTCGAGGGGATTGGGCTGCGGAACTGTGTTCGCACTCGCTTGTGCGGGGGATCCGTTGCTGGGGAGCACGGACACGACCGGCACGACGGCGGCCCAAGAGGCGAGCGGCGGACCGATCGATTGCGCCGAGTATTCGTCGACGACGGACATCGGCCCCGCGGTCACGGTGACGTTGCGGCAAGAGGGCGTCGGACCGATCTACTACCGACCGCATGGCTGCGGCGCCGCGATCCCGTTCGACGTCACGGCGATCGACGGTGGTGATCGCGTGCCGCATCTGCTCGGCGATTGCACGCCCGAGCTGTGCGACGACTTCGTCGGTGCGAGCGCCTGTCACGAGACGTGCCCGAACTGTGCGGCGCCCAGCGCGGCCCGCATCGAGCCGGGCGAGGTCGCCCAAGGCGGATGGTCGGGCACATGGGTCGTGCCGCTCGAGATGATCGAGCAGTGCGCTGCGGGTACCGGTTGTCAGTCGACCTGCCAGCGTCGCGATCAGGCACCGCCAGGTCGCTACGAGGTTTCACTCGAGATCTTCAAGGTGTGCTCCGGCGGCTGCGAGTGCGACGACCCGACGAGCGAAGGGGCGTGCAGTCTGTACGGCGGCACGCAGCTCGCGTACCCGGAGACGTTCGTCAGCGTGATCGACTATCCCGCCGAGACGGCGGTCGAGATTCTGATCGCGGAGTAGTTCGAGCACTACGGACACTCGCACGCAGCGAGGCCGCAGTCGTACGGCTCGCTCGGGGCCACGTCGGCATCGACGAGCTCGCACGGCGCCTCGCAAGGTTCCTCGAGCGTGTAGCGGTACGCGAAGGTCGTCGTGCACTCCATCGCGGGCATCGCCGTCGTCACCGGGCACGTCGAAACCCCGGTCCAGGTGTTGCGCAGCGAGCCGGAGATCGCTCCATCGGCGTCGTTCGAGAGTGTGACGACCCAGCGCAGCGCGGCGCCGTCGCACACCTCCGACGGCTCGATCCCACTCGTCGACCACCGCAACACCGGTGCATCGGCGACCTTCGGAATCACCGCATCGTGGACGACGTAGGTCGCAGCATCCACCTCGGGCCACGCAGCGACGAGCCCTCCGTCGTCGTCGACCGCTAGACCCGCGAGACAGTCCATCGGCGTGTCCGGTACGTCGACCTGATTGCAGCCATCGTCGAGCGTGACCGCGACCCCGTAGACGCCGGTGCGAAACGGTGCGGCAGGCTCGAGTGGACCGAGCTCGCATGCGACGAGCGCGGGCATTGCGATGAAGAGGCCGTGCTGTCGAGGTCTCACGCTTTCGGCATGGTAGCAGCCGCTTTCCTGTTCGCGCGCGCGTGATCGCTCGCCGGTACCAACTCGCCACACCGCTGGTGCACACGCGCCCTCGCGTATTTCCGAGATGTCGCCGATTGCCAGTCGTCTCGCCGCTGGCCCGAGCCGTGCAGTCCAGGGCGTCATCATGATGAAGATTCTTCGACCGCGTTGGGCATGGGCGGGTGCTCTCGTCGGGTTGCTGATCGCGCAGGCATGTGAGCGCGAGGGCACAGGCGACATTCGCATCAACGCGACGTGCCGCGACTACTGCAACCAGGCCGCCGCGTGTGACCAAGACGTCGACGTCGATGAGTGTCGCGCGGACTGCGAAGACAACATGGAAGATTGCCAGTCCGACGAGCAGGAAGAAGCGCTCGACGATCTGGATGAGTGCGCAACCGACTCGTGCGACGAGTTCGGCGTGTGCACGATCGGCGCGGGGCTCCAATGCACGTTCGGACTGTAGCCCTCGTCGCGCTCGAGCTGCTCATGCTCGCGATCGGCGGCTGTACCGACGATCTCGACGTGCAGGCCAACGCGCTCGTGCGGGAGATCGCGGACGTCGACCTCGAGGACGACGAACCGTGCGACGATCTCGGGGACGAGGCCGAGTGCTTCGGTGCAGGTTGCCGATGGCAGCCGATCGTCGGCGCGATGCTCGAGTCCGACGAGTCGTGCAGCTTCGGCGAGCCGCTCGGCCTGTGCTTCGCCGAAACCCACGCGCAGCCGTGCGAGCCCGATGCGCGTCGGTGTGCGGACGGTTCGTTCGCGTGGGTGTTGCCGGGCCCGGACAACGCGGTGGTGCTCGCCTACTCCGCGACGTCGTGCGGCGTGCCGGACTACTTCATGCCGTGCCCGTCGTCGACGACCCCGGACGATCTCACCGCGGATCTCGAGGCGCCGCCGAGCGGCGCCGACGATCTCGACGCGGTTGTGCTCGAGGCGTGTACGTGCGCTTGTGAGGACACGCCGTGAGACATCCCAAAAAACCACCGCAGCGTGCAGCTGGCACGCGGCGCGCTCGCTCGAACAACCAGCATTCGGAGAAACGACAATGAGCAAGGTATTGCGCGGTGCGGTTGCAGGTCTGGGGGCGTGGAAGCTCGGTGGCGGGTTCATCGGCACGATTCTCATCTTCGTCTTGCTGTGGTGGATCCTCGGCCATTTCGGGATCTTCAGTTGAGTTACGCGCGCATCGTCGGTGCGCGAAGGAAAGGAAGCGACGTCATGATCATTCGTGGACGAGCACTCGCATACATCGCTGCCATGCTCACCGTCGCGTGCGGACATCCTCCTTCGCCACCGCCGCCGCCGCATCCGGCGTTCCCCGAGGCGATCAGCCTCGCCGAGTCCGACGCGAGCACCATGTTCGTCGTCCAGCGCTCGGAGATCGATGCCGCTGCGGTTCCGCTGGTGCCAGCCAGCACGCAGCCGACCGACCCCGCGCCCGCGGTGGTGGACGCCGGCGCTGCAGCGGACGCCGCGAAGGTGGCTGGCGCCGCGACGTTGGTCGGTAGCTATCGCTACGACCGCGGCAAGGCGAGCGTGCGCAAGTCGATCGACGCGGTCGTCGGCGAAATGAGCGTGATCGTCCGCAGCGTCGCGCGGCGCCGCCTCGTCGACGCGAACGATGTGCCCAAGCGCATCGCGATTCGCCAAAAGGGCAGCGAGGTCACAGTCGAGCTCGACGGGCGCGCCTACGCGGCGACGCTCGGTGGCGGCAGCAAGCGCGTGAAGGATCCGAACGGCGAGGTCTCGCGCATGCGGCTCGCGATGCGTGGCGGTGCGCTGTACCAGACTTTCCACACCGATCAGGGCGATCGCACGAACGTGTTCAGTGCGCGCGAGGACGGTGGCCTGACGATGGCGGTGCGCATCACGTCACCGCAGCTCCCCGACGACGTCCGCTATCGCCTCGTGTTCGACGCGAGCTGAGGCGCGCGTGCGTCGTGGTAGACTCGACGGCGCATGTCCGACGAAGCGCTCATCAGTGCCACCGGCGACGCGACGATCCCCGTCTTCTGCGATGTCGCGTGGCTCAGCCTCGTGATCATCACCGAGGGCAAGACCGCGTCCGACGCCGCGAGTGCGAGCGCGGCGCGGATCACGATCGTGCTCGACTCGATCCGCGAGACGGAGCCGATGTTGCCCGAGCTCGTCACCGAAGGTGAGCGCTCGCTCGAGCCGATGTTCGATGACGAGCGCCTCACCGGCTATCGCCTGCACCGCGTGATGCGGGCGCAGATGCCCCCGGAGGCGGCCGGTGTGCTGCTCGATGTCGCGATCATGGCGGGGGCGTCGCCGGGCTCCGGGATCGTGTGGGGCGTGCGCGACCCATCATTCGCGCGGGCGCGCGTCGTCGAAGCTGCGCTCGCCGTCGCGCGGAGCAATGCGCAGGTCATCGCGCGGGTCGTCGGTCACGAGCTGCTCGAGCTGCGCTCCGCCGAGGTCGACTGCGACATTCCGACCGAGAGCACGGGCCTGATCCACGCAAATGCGCACGCGCGCGTCTGCTACGCCCACCGCGCGCGCTGATTCACAACGCGTCGGCCACGATCACGCCGCAGGCGATGCGATCACCCGCGTCGCCGCTCGGCTGTGTCTGCAGATCGTCGGCCTTCGCGTGCACGACGATCGCTCGGCCGAGGACCGAGCCGCTGGCCTTCTCGTCCAGCGACAGCTCGGCGACGACGGCGTGGACTACGGCCTCGCCGGCCTCGTCCGCGTCGATGTTGCCGAGATCACCGAGGTGGTGCGCCGCTGCAGTCGGGCCAGCATGCGGGGCAGCGGTCGGGTCAAAGTGCGGCCCCGCGGAGTCGAACGTCGGTGCCGTGCACTCGCCGGTGCCATGCACGTGGAAGCCGTGCGCGCCGGGCGTGAGCCCGGTGATCGATCCATCCACGGCGAGGCCCTCGGCGGTCTCCCGGAACACGAGGGTGCCGACGACACCGACCGGTGACTGCAGCTCGGCGCGGGCGCCCTTCGCCGGATTCGCTGCGCTGCCTTCGGCGGGCGGCGACGTCTCGACCGGCACCGCCGTGGACGACGACGGTGTGCACGAGACCGCGGCAGCGAGCGCGAGCGCGACGAGTGATCGATGCATGCGCCGGTGGCTTAGCAATCGGTGAGGGTGGTGCAAGCGTTGAGGCATCAGGTCGACGGAGGCGGCGCCGGCGGCTCGCCGTCGTCGTCGCGTTCGAGCACGAGTGCTTCGATCAGGAGTCGGACGATCAGCGGCCCGAGGAGCGCTCCCCAGGCACCCATCACCATCAGGCCGCCGAACGCGGAGACGAAGAGGGTCAGCATCGGCATGCGCAGCGAGCCGACCCGCGCGAACACGGGCCGCAGCAGATTGTCGACCGTGCCGATGACGCCGAGGCCGACGACCGTGAGGATCGCGGCCTTCACGGGATGCTCGGTGAGCAGCAACCCGACCGCGATCGGAATCCAGACCATTGCGGAGCCGACGACAGGAATCACCGCCGCGATGCCGGTGAGCGGCCCGAGCACCCACGCCTGCGGAACGCCGAGCGCGAAGTAGGTGATCATCGCGATGCCACCCTGCGCCGCGCACGTCAGTCCGACGCCGATGAGCAAGCCACGTCCGGTCTCGTCGAAGGCGGCAGCGAAGCGCTCGAGATGGTTGCGGCGCAGCGGTGCGTGGCGAACGATCCACTGCCATGCGACGGTGCCTTCGCGCATGAACACGAACGTGCCGGAGAAGTAGACCACCAGCAGCAGGAGAGCCTCGGCGGCGGCACCCGCGACGTTCGAGAGCAGCGTGAAGGCCTCGGCGCCGTACTGCTGACCGAGCGCGACCACGTCGCCGGCCGTGCGCGGCATCGTGAGCGAATTGCCGGCCTCGTCGCCGCTCGCGAGCTCGCCGAGAGCGCCGGACGCGGTCGGTGAGCTCGCGATCGTCTCGGCGAGGTCGCGCGCACCGACGACGACTCCGACGACGAGCAACACCACGGGAATCGCGACGACGAGCGCGACGAGCGAGGTGAGGATCGCCGCGGGCAGCTTCCGGCCCTTGAGGCGTCGCTCGAGCCGCGCCATGAGCGGTCGAAGCAACGAGGCGGTCCACGCCGCGAGCACCAACGCGGGCCACAGCGGCCAGCACAGCCACAGCGCGGTCGCCCCGAGCAGGAGCGTCGCCCAACGTAGTGCCGACGTCGAATGCAGCCCGGCAGACATGTGGGGCTAGCGTAGCAACCGCAACCCACGGTGCATCGCGACCCGAGTGAGCGATCGAGCACAGTGGAGCATTCGCGCCTCAGTCGCCCTGCCGCAGCATCGCCTTGCACCGGCTCGCGACGCGCGACATGCCTTCGATCCGCGGCGGGGTATGTGCCTTGCACAGGCTGCGCGCGCTCGCATGCGACCCGACGCACCTAACTCCACGCTGCCGCGCCGCCTCACTCTCCCTGTGGCGCGTGTTCGCGCGAGGCTGCCTGTCCCATGGGGCGCGGGCTCGCCGGAGTTCCGTCGCCCGCTCAACTGGGCGCAACTGCATGGCGGGGCCGGGGGCATGGCCGCTGCGCTGGCTTCCGGCATGGTCGCAGGATTGAATTCGACGGCAGCGCTGCTCCCGGTTCCACAGCGTACCGATCTCATGATGCGGGAGATCGGCGATCGGCAAGGACGTGCACACACGCGCGTGGTGCTGCACGCGGTGGCGGTCCTCGGCCTGCTGGTGTTCATGGGCTGGTCGATGTTCTGAACGCGCTATCTTCGGCCCGCATGAAGAAGGTGCGGCGTCGCGGAGCTGCAGCGCCGCATCATTTCTCGAGATGCGCGATCCGGGCACACTCGATCGGTGGCTGGCGGCCGTGAGGGCGCGAGGACGTGTGCCGCCGCCGGCGACGCGCGCGCACGATTGATCCAGGCCGACGATCGCTCGCGGCACATCGTCGCGGGTTGGAAGATCGATCGGCCAAATCGATCTGATTTGATAGTAATGAAAACGTGCAAACCAAACAACTGGTCGAGCTCGGTGTTTGGCTGGCGGGCGCTTGTGTAGCGGCCCTTGCGGTCGAGACGGAGGCGCAGGCCTGTGGTGGCACCTTCTGCGACGGTGGTGGGGTGACGCCACCGGCCTCGATGCAGGTCGATCAGACGGGCGAGACGGTCCTTTTCGCGTGGGGCGACGGCTTCGTCGAGGCGCATATCCAGATCAGCTACGAGGGCAACGACGCGAGCGAGTTCGCGTGGATCGTGCCGGTGCTCGCGGTGCCGGAGATCGAGGTTGGCAGCGCTCGTCTGTTCCAAGCTGCGCTCGAGAGCACGCGTCCGCTATACGGCCACGATTTGGCACAGTGCAGCGCGAACGATACCGGAAATGATCCGAGTGTCGGGTTCTCGTCGTCCCCCGACTTCGGTACTCCGCCGCCGCCGCCACCCGTCGTCGTGGTGCAAGATGTCGTGGGCGCGTTCGAGTATGCGGTGCTCGACGGTGATTCCGCCGAGTCGGTCACCACGTGGCTCGCCGACAACGGCTACTCGAACGCTGCCGACGCGCCGCAGATCCTCGACGAGTACATCGCCGACGGATTTCTGTTCGTCGCGTTCAAGCTGCGCCACGTCGCCGGCGTCGAGGATCTCCATCCCGTCGTGCTCCGCTACGCGGGTGACGAACCGTGTGTGCCGCTGCGCCTGACACGAATCGCTGCGGTCGAAGACATGCCGATTCGCGTGCTCGCGCTCGCGGATCATCGGGCGATGCCGGTGAGCTGGCGGCACGTGCTGCTCAACCGCACGCGCCTCGACTGGATCGGGCTCGGCGAGAACTACGACGACCTCGTGATCCGCGCGATCGACGAGGACGGTGCGAACGGCAGGGGCTTCGTGACGGAGTTCTTCGGTGCCACGTCCATCGTCGATCGCACGGTGATGACGTTCTTCGGGCTCGATGCGGCCGCGTACTCCGCGATCGACGTGACACAGGTCTACGACGTGTTGCGGGCGCAGGGCCTCGCGAGCTGTGGCGAGACAGGATGCGTGTGGGGCCACGAGCTGGTGCCGTCGCTGCTGCACGAGTTCGTCCCCGTGCCCGACGGGATCGACGAAGGTCCGTTCTACGCGTGCCTTTCGTGCAACGCCGATCAGATCGACGTCGAAGCATGGGACGGCGTGGCATTCGCGGCCGCGTTCGACGAGCGCATCATCGCACCGCTCGACCATGCGCAGGAGCTGCTCGATCAATGGCCGGTCCTCACGCGCTTGTTCACGCGGGTGTCGCCGCACGAGATGATGACGGATCCGACGTTCGCGACGGTCGAGGATGCCGAGCTGGTGCCGTTCGCGTTCTACTCGCAGACCCAGGGGAGCTGCTGCACGACGGTGCGTCTGCCGGGTGGGCGATTCGTCGAGCTCGACACCGACGGCTCGTGGCCCGAATGGCCCGACGCGATGCCATGGGCGGAGCGGATCGAGGAGCTGCTACCGACGGGCGGGCCTCCGACGATCTTGGTCGACAACACCGCGCTCATCGACGACATGCTCGCCGAGCGTGCAGCGGCGGTCGGATGCAACGCGGAAGGCGGCACGAGCAGCGGCGTCGGTGGCGAAGCAGGTGGTGGTGGCGACGCGCCTGGGCCGGATAACGGCGGAACGACAGGCGAGGGCGCGGGTGCGTCGAACGACGGTGCGGCGGGATGTGGCTGCGCGGCGACGCGGGATCCGTCCGCGCTCGGCCTGCTGGCGTCGGTCTTCGGCGCCGTGTTGCGGAGGCGTCGGCGATGATGACGCTGCGCACGGGTTTCGTCCTCGCGATCGTGCTCGTCGGATGCATCGGGCGAGGCACTCTCGGCGAAGACTCCGCCGAGTCGCGGGGCGATTCGACGTCGCACGCCGATGTCACGGCGGATCCCGGCAGCGAGTCGGTCGACGCGACCGAAACCTCGGCCACATCGGGCGCTGCGGAGGGCGTATCGGGTGGGAGCGAGGTCGGTGGCTACGAGGACGACGGCGGTGCGGACGGGTGCGCGTTCGCCTGTCCGATGCCAGGAACCGGTGGGGGTGTCACGAACGAGTGCGACATCTGGGCGCAAGATTGCCCCGCGGATCAAAAGTGCATGCCGTGGGCGAACGACGGCGGCAGCTCGTGGAACGCGACGCGCTGCTCACCACTCGATCCCGAGGCCGCGGACATCGGCCACGCATGCATCGTCGAGGGTTCGGGCGTCTCGGGCATCGACAACTGTACTCGTCTTTGCATTTGCTGGAATGCCGACACCGAGACGAACGGAGGTACGTGTGTCCCGTTCTGCGTCGGCACCGAAGCGAGCCATGGCTGCGAGGACCCGGCGCTCACGTGTGTCGTGAGCAACCAAGGCACGCTGCCGCTGTGCTTGCCGCCATGCGATCCGCTCGCGCCCGAGTGTGCCGAAGGCGAGGGCTGCTATCCGGTCGACGGCGCGATGGCCTGCGTAGTCGACGTGAGCGGTGACGAGGGTGCCTACGGCGGGGACTGTGCCTTCATCAACGATTGCGATGCCGGCTTGCACTGCGCCGGCGAGCTCGTCACGCCCGACTGCTTCAGCTGCTGCACATCGTTCTGCAATCTCGACGATCCTGACCCCGACGCGAGCTGTCCGGATGTCGACATCGGGCAGGTGTGCGTTCCGTTCTTCGAGCTCGGCGAATCGCCGCCGCAGCAGCAGCACGTCGGCGCGTGTTTGATGCCAAAGTGAGGGCGGCGGTGGCCAGCCGCTGGGTCGGGTGGCGGCCCGTGCGTCGGCCAGTTGGTTCGGCGAGTGGCCCGCCTGCTGACCGCGGTGACATCGCGCGTCACGACATTGCTAGCGGATCTCACTGGCACCTCGTTCGCTCTGTGGCGCGGCGATGGAGGCTGCTAGCCTGTGGACACACGACGCACCGCCGACGCGAGAGCGCCGAAGCCAACCATGCGCACGAGCACGATCACGCGGGAGCCAGCAGTCGACGAGCGCCTGGTCATGCCCGAGTGCGGGTACGAGATCATCGACGGCGAGGTGGCCGCCGTGAGCCCGGCGCACGAGCCTCACGCGAGCTGCCACGCGAAGCTGGCGGCGTTGCTCGGCGCGCACGCTGCCGACGGGTACGGCGTTGCGCTCGACATGCTCACGCGCACGTCGGCGACGTCCGACTTCGCACCGGACGCAAGCGTGTATCCGATCGCTCGGGATCCTGCGACCGGCGGACGGCAGCTCGAGGAGCTTGCCTTCGAGGTCGTCAGTACCGAGTCGCTCGGGCATGCAGGGCGCAAAGCGGCGCTGCTGCGCGAACGCGGTGTTCGTAGGGTTCTTGCGATCGATGTCGAGCGTTCGCGCGTGCTCGAGTGGTCGATCGCGGCGGGAGCATGGGAGACCCTCGTGGCAGGAGCAGCGATCGAGGATCGCGCCTTAGGGGTCGCCCTGCCGAGCGCGGACCTCATCGATGTTGCGAGTGGGGACGATGCGATCGCCCGAGCACTGCTCGCGAAGCGCAATGCGGTGCTGACCTCCGCGATCGCGGGTGCAGCACTCGCGAGCATGGCGGAGGCGATCGTCCGCGTGCTCGCTGCGCGCGGCATCTTCGCGACTCAGGCGCAGCGACGCGTCATCCTCGGCATGCGGGATGCCTACACGCTCGAACGCTGGCTCGCCCACGTCGCAACATGCTCGGACGTAGACGCGATGCTCGCGGCGGAGTGATCGCGCACGATATCAGCCCTCGTCCTGCACGATCCCGCTGGACGTGACGTGGAAGACCCGATCGCGACGGCCACCAGTCACGCGAATCTCCACGGTGTCGTCGTCGATCTGCTCGAACGAAAGCTCGAATGTGGAGCCATTGCTCGTATGAACCTCGGCGGATCCGTCGATCGGCACCGCAAAGTCGATGTCGATCGTCGCCTCCCAGGTCGCACTGCCGTCGCCGCGTGGGCCGGACCAGTCGCGATCGCCTTCGACAGCGAACACGCCGGAGCCGGGGTCGGAGAACGTCTGCGTGCGATCGGCTTCGCTGCGGAAGTCACCGCGCGGTCCGCTGAGATCGAAGCTGCTCACGATGTGGCGCGAGACGCCGCCCGAGTCAGCGGGACTCCAGGTGACCGTCGCATCGCCGTCGATCGTGACGCGACCGTTGGTGAGGCCGTCATAGCCGTGCTGCACGACGACGCTGTCGCCGTCGACCTCGTACGACAGCGTCACCTTGCCGCCGTACGTTCGGCTCTTGTGCACGCAGGTGTCGCCGGTCTCGCCGAAGTCGATCACCAGCGTGTTCGCGGCGGGCGACTCCACCGTGGAGCACGGGATCTGGCTCTCGACGAGTCCGCGGATGTGGCCCGCGACGTCTTGCAGGCCCTGACCGATCGTGAAGTCGGTCGTGATCTCGATGACGCCCTCCTCGAGGCTCGCCGCTTCGCCGGTCGCGATGGATTCGTCCACGGCCATGCGCATCTCGGCATAGCTGCCGTCGCCGAGATCACAGGCGGGCAGCGCGACGATGGCGACGATGGCGAGGGGGCGAAGGAGCATGCAGTGTTGCATGACCACTCATCATCGCATCATCCGTGCCAACGCCGGACTCGGTCTTGGTGCTCATGGGCTCGTGGGCAAGGACGGGCGACGGCGCCGCAAGGATGCGGTCGCGGCCGCGATTTCTTCCGCCTCCTGACCGCTAACCGAGCCCGCCGAGCGGCCCCGTGCCTTCATCGCCGTAGCTCGCCGCGTCCACACCGAGCCCGTCCAGCAACGTGAGGAATAGGCTCGCGAGTGGCTCGCCGTTGAACTACACGTGCCGGCCCGGATCGAGCGCACCACCGAGCTTGCCCGCGAGCAGGATCGGCATGTTGCGGTGCGCGTGCGCGTTGCCGTCGGCGATCTCGCTGCCGAAGAACACGACCGAGTTGTCGAGCAGGCTGCCTTCACCTTCGGGCGAGTCCTTCATCGCCTGCAGGAAGTACGCGAGCCGCTCGACCTCCCAGCGAACACCGCGTCGAGCACACCGTCGGTCCCGCGCTCGTACAAGTCGAAGAGCAGCGGCGTCACGCTCAGCACGTCGGCGATGTTGTCGAAGCCGAAGCTGTGATCGTCGGCCGGGAAGTTCTCCGCAGGCGCGAGGTCGAGGCCCCAGAACAGATCGCGGATCGTGTTGTCGTACTCGGCGCGGTTGAGTCGGTGCAGCGTCACGCGACCCGGATCGTCAGGCTCCGCGGGCTCGCCCGACTCGCCGCTGCCGGCATCGGTGCCCGCGTCGTCACCCGGCAGCGTGTCGGTGCCGCCGTTGCCATCACTGCGACCGTCCGCGACTCCGGTGTAGCAACCGGTCAGCAGCACGAGCGCTGCCGCTGCAGCTGTACGTCGTCGTTTCGCCAAGCCCACCCCCACCATCGACCATGGCGCGAGGGTCGCTCGTCATGCAATCGGTCTTTGCGTCGCATCGAGCACACTCGGTACCAACTACGTAGCGCGGACGCGCTCGCACGGATCTGCGTGATTCGCTGGTCTGCGACCTCACGCATTGAACGACTGCGTCGCTCGTGGCAAAACCTCCACCGCCCGTCGTGGATCAGCGCGCCCCAACTTTCGCCGTCGGAATCGATCTCGGCACTACGCATTGTGCACTGTCGTGGGCGCGTCTCGATCGCGCGGCCGTGCGCTCGATGGAGATCCCGCAGCTCGTCGCGCCCGGCGAGCTCGGTGATCGAGCGCTGCTGCCTTCGTTCCTTTATCTCGCGGCGTCCGGCGAGCTACCGGCGGGCGATCGTGCGCTGCCGTGGGGCGAGGCCGCGCATGTCGTCGGCGAGGCCGCGCGCAAGCTCGGGGCGAAAGTGCCCGGTCGACTCGTCGCGTCGGCGAAGAGCTGGATCTGTCACGGTGGCGTCGACCGTCGCGCGCCGATCCTCCCGTGGAATGCACCGGAGTCCGAGCCGCACGTCTCGCCGTACGTCGCGCAGATCGAGTACCTCGCACACCTTCGCGCGGCGTGGGAGTTCGCGAACCCCGACGCCAAGCTCGCGGATCAGGACGTCGTCGTCACCGTGCCGGCCTCGTTCGACGAAGGTGCGCGCGAGCTGACGAGCTCGGCCGCGCGCGACGCCGGCCTCGGCGAGGTGCGATTGCTCGAAGAGCCGCAGGCCGCGTTCTACGACTGGCTCGGCGTGCACGGTGGCGAGCTCGCGCAGCAGCTGGGCGACGCGCGACTCGTGCTCGTGATCGACGTCGGCGGCGGCACGACCGACCTGACCCTGCTTCGCGTACGTCCCGCGGGGGGCGTCCGGCCCGAGGGCGACAGCGAAGCGAGGCTCGAGCGCATCGCGGTCGGTGGTCACCTGATGCTCGGTGGCGACAACATGGACGCTGCGCTCGCGATGTTCGCCCTCGGCAAGGCCGGGCTCGAGCGACCCGAGGACGCGACGGTGTGGTCGGCGCTCGTGCAGTCGGCCCGCGATGCGAAGGAGCGGCTGCTCGGCGCCGATGCACCCGCGCAAGCGGTGATCACGGTACAGTCTCGTGGGTCGCGACTCGTCGGCAACACGAAGTCGATCACGATCGATCGCGACGATGCGACTCGCGTGCTGCTCGATGGCTTTCTGCCGTACAGCGGCCCGACCGAGACCGCAGGGCGCGCGGGTCGTGCGGGCCTGACGACGCTCGGGCTGCCGTACACGACCGATACGGCCATCGTGCGGCACGTGTGCACGTTCTTGCGCCGTCACGCGCAGGCGGCGATCGATGCGGGCGCGCGGGTCGACGACGGGTTACCGCGGCCCGATCGCGTGCTGCTCAACGGCGGCGTGTTCAATGGCGCGGCGCTCGTCGAGCGGCTGATGGACGTGCTCGCCAAGTGGTACGGCGGCGACTCGATCGCGAGGCTCGATCACACGTCGCTCGATCTCGCCGTCGCGCACGGTGCAGTTCGCTCGATCCTCGCGCGCCGCGGTATCGGCGAGGTGATCGGCGGTGGCAGCCCGCGCGCGTACTACATCGGCGTCGCGGCAGCGGATGGTGGACGGCGAGCGATGTGCGTCGCACCGCGCGGGATGGAGCCGGGCACGACGGTGTCGGTGACCGATCGGATCTTCGAGCTCGTGCTCGATCAGCCGGTCGCGTTCCCGTTGTTCGAGTACACGGGTGATCTTGCGGAGCCGCCCGGGGCGATCGCGACGGCGGACCTCGATCTCGAGTCGCTCCCGCCGCTCGAAACGCTGCTGCGCGATCGATCGAGCACGACCGGCACCACTGCGGTGACGCTGTCGGCGACCGCGACCGAGAGCGGTGCGCTCGAGGTCTATCTCGTCACTGTCGATCTGCCGCCGCGGCGATGGCGACTCGAGTTCGCGCTACGCCGCAACCCGCCGGAGCCGACGCCCACGACGTCGACGGCGGCGGCTCCACCCGATCCGGCGATCTCCACCGCCGCGCCGATCATCGCCGCAGCGTTCGCAGCTCGTGATGACGCTCCGGCGAAGGCGGTGCGCGCGGCGATCGAGAAGCACCTCGGTCCACGCGGGCAGTGGTCGGCGTCGACGTGTCGTCGTATCGCCGACGAGTGCCTCGCCCACGCCTCGGGTGCCGCGACGTCCGAGACGCACGAGCTCAACTGGCTGCGGCTCGTCGGCTGGTGTCTGCGCCCGGGCTTCGGTACGCCGAACGACGAAGCGCGCGTCGATGCGATGTGGCGGACGTGGCCTGTGGGTCCGCATCACCGCAGCAAGGCGATGTGGGCGGAGTGGTGGATCACGTGGCGACGCATCGCCGCGGGTCTCGACGCGGTGCGGCAGCGCGCGATGTTCGACGAGCTGCGGCCGTGGTTGTGGCGCACCGACGGTCCGCCCCCGCCGGGGCCGCACCGCCATGGTCCGGTCGAGATGATGCAGCTCGTGAGCGCGCTCGAGCGCATCGGCGCGGCCGACAAGCAGGTGCTCGGTGATCTGCTGCTCGCGCGTGCCGACAAGCTCGGCTCGTACTTGCCCGTCGGTCGCGTCGGCACGCGGGTGTTGTTCGCCGGCGACGGCGGTGAGCTCGTACCTCCGGCGATCGCCGAAGCGTGGCTCGATCGATTGCTCGCGCTCGATCTCGCGACGGCCGAAGGGGCGACGTTCGCGATCGCTCAGCTCGCGCGCATGACCGGCAATCCGGCGCGCGACGTCTCGCCCGCGATGCGGCAGCGGGTCGTCGCCGCGCTCGGCAAGGCCAAGGCGCCCGCGAGCTGGGTCGACATGGTGATGCGCCCGCAGGAGCTCAGCGAAGGCGATCGCGCCCGGCTGTTCGGTGACGCGCTGCCGGTCGGTCTGCGACTCGGCTGATCGTCGTCAGGGCAGCTCGACCTCGAGCCACAGCCTACCGACGTTGTCGCTCGCGCCGGAACGATCGACCCATGCGACTTCGCGATTGCCGTTACCGAGATCGTCGGCGCCGATCCACAGCTGCACGTGCGCGCCCTCGGCGAGACCGAGATCGTCGCCATCGAGGAGCTCTTGGAAGGGAAGGACGAGCTGCGGTGACGCGTTGGTCTCCAGCACATTCCAGCTCAGCCCTCCGACTTCCGGCCAGCGCACCGATTCGTTGCCGAGCTGCGCCGCGACGACGTTCGCCGTCTCTGGATACGCATCCAGCGAGCTCACTTGCGCCGCATCGGTCGATCGCTCGATCCAGATCCGCAGCGCATCGCTGCGCGGGTTCCACAGGTAGTCCCCGAGTCCGCCGACCTCGAAGTGCGCGGCGGTGATGATGGTGCCGACGGGCAGCGCGATCGGCAGGCGGAAGCGGAAGTAGCCGTAGTACGCGGAGCCCGTCGGGTACTCGCCCATGAACGCGTGACCCGGCGCGCTCTCGCCGGACGGAAGCCACGCGCCGGGGACCAGCGCAAACGGCCACATCGCGCCGTCGTCGAAGTCGTCCTCGACCAAGAGCGGACCGATCTCGATGCGCTGGCCGCCGCCGGTCGAGTCGTCGCCGCTCGAACCGGAGTCACTCGAGACGTCGCTCGTCACGTCGCTCGTGACGGTCGCGTCGGTCGCCGACGACGTGACGGACACCGCACCGGTCGCCGGATCGCCGCTGGTCTCGTCGTGCGTCGTGACGGCCATGCTCGTCGTCATGGTCGTGACGACGTCGGTCGTCGTGCCCGTACCCTCGGCGATCGGTTCTTCGACACACGTGCCCGCGAGCGATGCGGACGCGTGCTCGCCGTAGCGGCGACCCGCAGGGCAGCCCCCGTCGACGAACGAGCAGAAGCCAGTCGGCTCGCAGCGCCCGCCGTCACCACACGAGATGTCGTCGACGCAGGTGAACGCGTCCGCGCAGCTCGCCATCGATGCAGCGATGGCCGCCCACGCGAGCGATGCACGGAGGCCCCGCATCTCAGCCGCAATCCTACGCTCAATCGGCGGGTCTGGGCTCGATGAGCCCCGCGACGCTCGCACGCTCTTGCGCGAGGTTGATCGCGCGGATGGGGTACGGGATGACGATGTGCTCCGCCCGGAATCGCGCCGCGAGTCGCTTGATGTACTCGTGCCGCACCAGCATGCTCTCGACCAATCCGACCGCACGCAGGTGGACGATGAGCTCGATGCTCGACTCCGCGAAACGGCGATAGCGAGCGAAGGGATGGTGCGATGGCACGCCGCCCGCGACCTGCACCATCACCTCGCGACCGATCTCGCACGCGAGCCGCTCGACCTTCTCGAGGTCGCTCTCGTAGTGCACACCGACCTCGACGAGCACGCCGATCTCCGGCGTCGGCAGGTCGTAGTTCGTGATGACGTCGTGGGCGAGCTTCGCGTTCGGGACGATGACGGTGGTGTGCGTGAACAGGCGCCGCATTCGCGTGGCCCGCCAGCCGATGTCCTCGAGCACCATCTCCTCGCCCTCGGCGAGGCTCAGCACGTCACCGACGCGGATCTGCCGGGCGATCGTGAGCTGCATGCCGGCGAACACATTCGCGAGGGTCTCTTGGAGGCCGAGCGCGACCGCGAGGCCACCGATGCCGAGCGTGGTCAGCATCGGCGCGACCGAGATGCCGAAGTTGCCGAGCAACAGCACGACGCCGACGAGCATCACGAAGATGCGCACGACGTTCTGCACGACGCCGGTGACCGGCGACGCCTGACCCGGTCGTGCCGGCACCACGGCGACCAGCAGCCGAACGACGACCTCGGCGAACCAAAGCGTGATCGAGATGATGAATGCCGCGGCGAGGATGTCGCCGATCAGCTCCTGCATGTCGGCGCCGACGTCGACGACGAGGAGCGCGACGTAGAAGCCGCCGAGCGTCACCCACAGCACCACCGGGCGACGCAGCGAGCGGATGATGTCCTCGTCGAGCGTGGACGCGGTCTTGCGCTCGAGGACGATGACGAGTCGATCGAGGACGAACGTGCGCAGGAGCTGGCCGAGCGTCGCGGCGACGAGCACGATCGCGACCCCGCCGAGCCAGGCGGCGTTGTCGCGAAGGGTCGTCCACAGCTCGTCCACGCCCGTCGGTTCGACTCCGGCGGCACGTTAGCACGGGAGCCGCGCGCAATCGGTCGGGTATTGGGCTACTCGATCGCGAGCGTCCAGCGACCGAGCGTGCCGGTGTCGATGCGCGCCGTGTCGGAGACTTCGAGCGTCCATGCGCCCGCGCGGTCGATGCCGTCGAAGTCGGCCTCGATGGCGAACGTCTGCGCGAGATTCTTCTGCCCGCCACCCTTGCGGTCGTGCAGCAGCACGCGCTTGTTGCCCTTGCGCAGCGCGACCACGAGATCGCCGCGGAACGTGTGCGTGATGTCGACGGTGACGCTGACGCGCGACACGGGTCCGGTCGTGTCGACCGCGATCGTGTCGGTCACGCCCTTTTTGTCGTTGTCGGGGATCGCGAGGCTCGGCGTCGACTCGAACGCGTCGGCCTCGCCCGGCTCGGGCTCTTCGGGTGCGATCTCGGGAAGGTCGGAAACCTGGGCGTTGCCGAACTCTTCGACGTAGTCCATCGAGATGAAGCCGTAGCCGGAGCCGTGCGGGTTCTCGATGCCGAAGCCGGCGGTGCCCCAGCTGTTCTTGATGATGAAGAAACCCTTCTCGACGACTGGGTTGCCTTGCGCGTCGCGGACGATCTCGCCGGCCTGGTCGCGCGTGGGCACCTCGAGCTCGCTGTCCCAGCCGACGATCACGACCGCATGACCGGCGCGCTGCTTGTGGCTCTCCTCGATGTCGGCGTCGTTGGGGAACATCACGATGCCGCGATCCCAGTTGTCCGAGGTCGTCTTCAGCGTCGACTTGCGGTGGTTCCAGCTCTGGTAGAAAAAGTCGATGCCGATCGCGACCGCGGTACCGTTTACGCGGATGTGATCCATGATCGCGCTACGGCGCGTGCTGATCGCTCGGTTCTTCGGCAGCTTGAACTTCTCGGCGGAGGTTGCCGACGCAGGCGGCTCACCGTTGGTGTAGCAGCGCGTCGGCAGATCTTCGCCGGTGCCGACACACGCCGGATCGTTGGTGGTGTCCCACTGCAGCGTCTCGTACGGCCACGCCGCTTCCTCGGGGATGCCGAAGCGGTTGATCGCCTGCAGGTTGAACGTGTTGTTCGAGCCACTGGTGTTGCGGAACGCGCCGATCTCGAACTTCGTCGACCACTGCAGGTACTGTTCGGAGAAGTCGGGATCCTCCACGCCGGCCTTGATGTACAGGTGCTCCATCAGCGCCGCGGTCGCGAAGATCGAGCACACGCCGCGCTTGCCCTGGCTCTTGACCTCGGACTGCGTCGCGAGCAGATCGGTGTGGTGCAGCGGCGCGGGACCGTCGGCCTTGATCTGGAACGGCAGGTCCTTGCCGACCGGTGCACCGTCGAAGATCGACTCGTAGCTCGACAGCGGCGCATCGTCGTCGATGAGCTCGCCGTCGTCGGCGGGGTCGCACGCGGCGAGCAGCAGGGCGATGGTTCCGAAGCGAAGGATGGGCAGCTGAAGAAATCGGCGAAGCATTGGGGGTCTCCGGCAGGCCGTGTAGGCTGTTGGTTCCGATGTGGGAGCAAGCCACACGCCACGGGTAAATCGTTGGAATCACTTGGCTCACAGGCGGCAACTCGATATCGAGGCTGGCAAGTGTCGTCGCCCCCACGCCTGCCGGGTGGTATCAAAGTGGCGTGGCACCCGCACGCTGGATGCTCGGGCTGACGCTCACGGGCGCGTGCTCGGAGCCCACGGTCGCGACCGATGGCGCGGTGGCTCCGACGTCGGCCGGTGCCGCGTCGACGTCGGAGCACGTCGCGCCGCCGACGATCACGATCACCGCGAGCACGCTCGTGCTCGATGATCATGCACCGCTTCGTCTGCGCGACGCCGCGGCGCCCGGCGTGCTCGATACGGATCTACGCGCGACGTATCGCGACATCGCGATCGCGAAGGCGCTGACGGACACCAAGCCGCAGCGCATCGTGCTCGGCGAAGGCGCGACGGTCGGTGGTCTCCGCATCGCGTTGGCGTCGTTGCCCGCCGATCATCCGATCGAGCTCGAGGGCGAGGGCGAGACCGGCGTCGTACTGCGGGCGGCACCTCGCGGTGAAGGGCGCTGGGTCCGACTCGCCCGCGATCGCATCGAGGTGCGTGAGGCCGCCGCCGTGATCGCGAGCGTCGCTGCACCCGCCGATCTCGCCGGCCACCTCAAAGGGCCGAGTGTCGCCGTCGAGCTCGACGACCGCCGACCTGCATCCGATCTACAGGCGATCGCGGCCGTCGTCGCGAAGGCCGGCGTCGCACAGCTGGTCGTCGCGACCGACTACGCGCCGTGCGTCGCACCACCGGCGGGCATGTCGTGCGTGCCGGGTGGCTTCGCGATCGTCGGCAGCGACACCGACGAGCCCGTCGAGCGTCCGCGCCGCGAGCTCGAGCTGTCGACCTACTACATCGATCAACACGAGATCTCGATCGCCGACTACGACACGTGCCACGCCGCCGGCGGCTGTGCGCGGCGTCGCAACGGTCACCAGAAGATCATGCAGCCGTTCGTCGGCCCGAAGCAGCCGATGGTGCCGCTCGACTGGGCGCAGGCGGTTCGCTACTGCGCGTGGGCAGGCAAGCGTTTGCCGAGCGAGTGGGAGTGGGAGAAGGCGTCGCGCGGCCCCGACGGCGACATCTATCCGTGGGGCAACGAGGAGCCGACGTGCGAGCGCGCGCAGTACCGCGAGTGCGCGCCGCGTGGCTGCAAGCCGTACCCCGGCAAGGAGCATCGCTGGGACTGCAACGCGCACGACACCAAGGCGGTCGGCACGTATCCCGCGGGGCATTACGGTGCGTTCGAGATGGCCGGCAACGGCTACGAGTGGACGCAGACCGCGGGTATGGATGATCTGACCGCGTGTGGTACGTCGTGCAACGGTCGTGATCCACAGGGACCATGCGACGGCGCGTCGGGCTGTGGCAGCACGCGAGTGCTGCGCGGGGGATCGTGGTACTGGCCGGCCGGGCGCATCCGCGGATCGCATCGGCGCGTCGAGAACACGCGCAGCGGCAATCATCGTCTCTCCGCTCGTTGCGCGACGGGGCAACCGTTTCTCACGACGTTTCCGCCGGTGGTGATCGAGCACCCACCGCAGGCCGCCGCGGATCCCGAGCCACCGTCCGCCGAAGAGCTGAAGCACTTCGCCGCCGTCGAGCAGGACCCGATCGAGGACAAGCAAATCTGCAGCGAGCAGGTGCGTGCCCTGTGGGGCGGGCTGCAGGCGAAGGGCGGTCGGTCCGAGACGACGTGTCGCGATCCGTTTCCGTATCTCGAGTCGAACGAGCCGCGCGCATGGCTGTGGACGCCATACCTGCGCAACATCGGTGGCGCGTACCTCGGTGTCGGCAGCGATCAGAACTACACGTTCATCGCGATCGCGCGCGCACAGTGGGCGTGGGTGATGGACTACGACCCGCGGGTCGTCGATCACCACAAGCGGCTGCGCGCGCTGGTGCTCGAGGCCCAGACGCCCGATGCGTTCGTCGAGATGTGGTCGGCAAAAGCCAAGAGCACCGCGATCGCGGCGATCGAGAAGCACTACGCCGGCTCGCCCGAGCTGCCGAAGCTCAAGCGCGGCTATCTCGCGACGCACCTGCGCATGTATACGTACTACCGCGAGCAACAGGCACCGGCGCGCACGCGGCCCGAGGGCTACGGCTGGCTCGCGAACGACGAGCACTACGCGTACGTGCGCAAGCTGTTCGTGCAGGGGCGGCTGGTGCCGATCAAAGCCGACCTGCTCGGCACGAAGTCGATCCAGACCGCCGCGAAGGCCGCGACCGAGCTCGGCGTGCCGATGCGCGTGTTCTACACGTCGAACGCACCGAGCTCGTGGGGCGGGATGATCACGCCGAGCTACCGCGCGAACCTGCTGTCACTGCCGTTCGATCGGCACTCGATCGTCCTGCAGACCACCGGCAAGGGCGGGTTCCGCCAGAGCGGTCACTGGCACCACAACGTGCAGTGGGGGCGGCATCTCCACGAGCGGCTGCGTAAACCGGGCTACGATTTCGTGATGAAGCTGATCGACGAGCGCATCCCGACCGATCATGGTGACCTCACCGCGATCGGTCTGCCCGCCGGAGTGACGCCATGATGTCCGCGTCGGTGCTGCTCGCGGCGATGCTCGCGGTCTCGAGCGCGGTCTCGCCCACCAAGACCCCGAGCGCGACGCCGAGCGCGACCCCGAGCGCGACGCCGCGCAAGCCGACGATGTCCGGATTCCCGCAGCACGATCCGGTGCGCGAGGTGACGCTGCACGGCAAGGTGCGCGCGGGCGATACGCCGGTCGTCGCGAAGGCGAATCACAGCGGCGTATGGACGAACGACGCCGGTCGCCTCGCATCCGCGCCGGCGACGACGGACCCCGTCGAACAGCTGTGGTTTCCCCACGGCGCTGCGGCTCACCTCGGTGATGGCCTCGTACGCGCGCGCATCGAGACGCCCGGGCCCGTCGACGTCTCGATCCTGCTGCGCCAAAAATACAAAGGTGATCCACCGAGCACGCTGTCCGGCTACGGCATCTCGATCGAAGGCGACATCCTGCGGTTCCATCGCTGGGACCGCGGGATGGTGTTGCCGATGGGACCGGAGACGAAGGTCGCACTCGTCGGCCCCGGCAAGGCCGCGAAGCCGCTGCGCCGCACCATCGAGATCGTCGTCGTGATGGTCGGGCCGCAGCTGCTCGCGAACGTGTACGACGGCGACACGCTCGAGCACCTCGCGAGCGCGGCGGTGCACGACACGACGTATGCATTCGGCTGTCTCGGTGTGCGCACGGGGCCGAAGCACGATCCGCGCGGCGCGATCACGCTGCTCACCGCGATGGATGCGGCGAAGCACGCGAGTCGCTCGCATCGCCGCAGCAAGGGGCCGCTGTACGGCGTGATGCCGCCGGGCGATCGCACGCCGTTCGGCAACACGCGTTTCGCGTGGGTTCGTGGCGACGCGCTCGCGACAGTGCCCAAGGCGCTGCGGCCGGCGGTCAGTGCGAAGATCGACGCCGACGACGGCGAGCGAGCGGTGCTGCAGCTCGACACCGTCGGCTACGAGCGCCTGCTCCGCAGCGATGCGGCCGTGCTCGGGATCGACAGCAACGTGCCGTGGTCGACGTTCGACGCCGCGTTCCGCACGCGCGCGAAGCAGCCGCCGAAGCGAGCCGGTCGCGGCTTCGTGCTCGCCGACAGCTACAAAGATCCGGCGATCGTCGAGCAGCTCCTGCGCGCGTATCACGAGCGCTATCCCGACATCACGACGCTCGTCGAGATCGGCCGCACGCATCGGGGCCGCACCATCTGGGGCCTCAAGATCTCCGACGCGAAGGCCGACGCGAAGGCCGACGCGAACGAGCCCGCGGTACTGTTCAACGGCGCGCACCACGGCAGCGAGCTGCTCAGCATCGAGTACGTGCTCGACGCGGTCGACGTGCTGCTCGCGGGGTATCACCGCGATTCGAAGATCACCGCATGGGTGGACGGGCTCGAGATCTGGTGCGTGCCGCTCGTCAACGTCGACGGCAATCACATGTTCGTGCACGAGTCGCGCTTCGCGATCCGCAAGAACGCGTTCGATGGCGACGGCGACGGGTTCTCCGATCCGTTCGAGGGCGTCGATCTCAACCGCAACTATCCGTTCGGCTGGGGCGGGCCCGGCAGCGCCGGTGGGCCGATGCACAAGTGGTATCGCGGACCGCAAGCCGGCTCCGAGCCGGAGACGCGCGCGATGATGGCGCTCGGCGATCGCGAGCACTTCGCGGCCGTGCTCTCGTTCCACACCTACGGCACCGACGTCTACAGCTCGTACGTCGTCGAGACGGCCAAGGACACCAAGCCCGACGTGTCGAAGTCGATCGGTCAGCTCATCGCTGCGGCCGCACCCCAGCAGCCGAACGAGCGCAGCTATGCCGTGCGCAAGGGGCAGTATCCGGTCGCGGGCAGCGATCAGGATTGGTACCTGCACGAGCACGGCACGATCGCGTTCGTGATCGAGGGCTCGCATCACAATCCCGAGCTGGAGATCCGTAATCTCGCGATCGAGGGCACGCGGCCGCTGTGGCAGGCGTTGCTCGACCGCGTGCATCGTGGGCCGTGGATCGGTGGGCACGTGCGCGATGCGGCCGGCAAGCCGGTGAGCGCGAAGGTGATGGTCGCGGAGATCCAGACGTTCGAGGGCGAGCGTTGGACGAGTCGTGCGCGCGACGGTCGCTTCGATCGCGCCGTGACGAAGCCCGGCCGCTACACGCTCGTCATCGAGGCCGAGGGCCGCCCGAAGCTCGAACGCGAGGTCGTCGTCGGCTCGCGACCCGCCGAGATCGACATCGTGCTGCCCGCGTCCTAGAGGAGGGGACGGGAGGCGAGGAGCGAAGCGATGGAGGGAAGGGACGGGCCGTCCCTTCCCATGACTAACGCGGGGCGACGGACTCGAGCGCGCGGCGCATGCTGCCTTCGAGCTCTTGGTCGGTGCCGTACACCTCGGCGACCGCGTCGTGATCGAGCAGCAC
>Ga0105048_10004234_pt1 | contig 23429 bp, 24 predicted proteins | sample MAT05_FD_78382 | JGI IMG/M metagenome (GOLD analysis project Ga0105048, IMG submission 78382) | Freshwater microbial communities from Lake Fryxell liftoff mats and glacier meltwater in Antarctica - MAT-05 | ecosystem: Environmental > Aquatic > Freshwater > Ice > Liftoff microbial mat | place...
CGATCGGGCTTTGGGGGCAAGGGCGAGTCCTGGGTACGATTACCGCAGCGGACTTGCCAAACCGGCAAATCAGCCTGCAAACCGAAAAGGGCGAATTGTATGCGGTGAAGGTTCTTCCGGAGGCTAAAGTGCAACGGATTGCTCCGGGCCAGACGGATTTGACGAAGGCCGAGCCGATTGAGATTGGGACGATTGCTAAAGGGGACCGGATTCTGGCGCGGGGGCAACAGGACGCGACCGCGATGACGCTGCTGGCCGGACAGATTGTGGTTATCCCTAAGCAATCGCTGGAATCTCGCGACGCGGCACGTCAGCAGGAATGGAAGACGGGGGCTTTGGCGGGTATCGTGAAGTCCGTCAGTCCCTTAACGGTTCAGTCGAAGGGAAATGTTTCCTGGACGATTGACACCGGCTCAGTGAAAGCTGTTCATCAGTACGCCGATGACTCTTCTAAATTTGAGAATGCGCGGGCGGCCCAGTTGACCGAACTGCAGCCTGGTGACCAGTTGAAGGTTCTGGGCAAGCGCGACGCTGAGGCGAAAACAGTGAAGGCCGCCGAGATCGTGTTTGGACGATTCACGACGATGGGCGGCGAGATCAAGTCGATAGACGAGTCCAATCAAACAGTGACGGTCTACGACCTTGCGACGAAGAAGAATATTACGGTACAGGTTCCCCGGGAAGCGCGGATAACGCGCCTGCCGGGGAGCCCCGGTGGTGGCTCCCCGGGGTTTGGTCCACGAGGGGCGGCGCCTAACGGTCCCCAAGTCGCGGGTCCTCGTGGGTCGGGTTTTGCAGGAACCGGCGGCGGGCTGGATCCATCAATGCTTCTGGATCGGCTGCCCCCGGCGAAGTTTTCCGATTTGCAGTTCGGTGACGCCGTAGTCCTCACCGTTGGCAAGTCCAATACATCCCGGCCCGTCGCGCTTTCGCTCGTCGCCGGTCTGGACTTTTTACTCCGTGCTCCCGCCCAACAGGCATCCCAAATGATTGCCAATTGGAACGTGGACGGCGGCCTACAGTAACCCTCACCGCGACGCGCCCTTCCCCCACGGAAATCCGGATGAAATGCCGGTCCACCAGCGCCGAATTCGACCGAACCAGCGTCGCGGCATGAACCGACGTCAACATGGTCTCCAGCAACTTGTGGGTTTCCACTTCAACAGCCCGGCCCTGCGTCCAAACTCGGTGCACGCCGGGAGCCTCGGCGCTCACCAAAACTTGACCACTTGTGCTCCGATAGAGTTGCCCACCCCCGGCACCGCACCTTGGCCCGTAAGCCGCAGATGGGCAAGGCATTATCATTCCCCGGCCCCGTTGGGCCGGTGGGTCACTCTCCGTGAGCATACCCGGGTAATTTCTCGCGAGTGCCGAAGCGCCGGGAGTCAATACAGCGTCCAGGCGGCCCCGGATCATCACCAGGGCGCTCTCCATCTCTCGAACTACAATTCGCTTCCAAAGCATGTGTGTATCCTCCTTCCCTTTCTAAGTTCAAGGCCTTCCAGCCCGCGTCAATCTCCGCCATCACGACGGTCCGAAGTTAAGAGCCGTTCCGCAAACCTCGTAGTACAGCATGTTCAACTCCAGCGCAAAGCCGTGCCCCTGAAAGGCAGCGGCCCAGAAGGCCCCGGTTTCACCAATTACAGCGGGTAAGCTGCAAGGTGGCATGAAGCAGGATTCGAACCTGCAACCCCGAGTGTTAATGACTCGTGCTCTACCATTGAGCTATTCATTGGTGGTCGGTTAACGGAAGCATCGGCAGCCGGTACGCAGTAACTCATTGAGCCTGCGCCGCGCAGTTAGTAATACTGACGCCTCTGGGCTGTCGTTCCGCCGCTAACACGCTTGCGAGCCACTCTCTCCGAGTGGCAATTCCATTGCCGCGTTAGACGCGCGGCAAGCTGCCTTGATCAGGGCAAAACAACCGCGCGAAACCATTTGTTCCGATTTGATTGTGGTTCGTGCGCATCAAGTTGTGTTCCTTGTGAAGTAACTTTGCCAGAGTAACATGAATGAACACCACGTGCAAGGGGTGCGTGCAAGATTTTTCCAATTTGCCAGTTATGGTCTGCCTTTTTCATGCGCCATGTACCGTCTGGCTCGCCGGCCAGCGGTTGCCCGGAACCACGGTCGCCGGAGTCACGTTTGAGATTCCAGCCGGCTTCCCATAACGTGGCTACGTCCCCGTCCAACTCGAGCTCGACGGCGCCTATCCTTACCTCAAAGACAAAGGAATTTAGAGCCGAACGAACCCATCCCCAGTCTTCGAAAACCAGTCATTCATCAGCCGCCGGTGTGCTTCCAGAACGGTCCCCCCGCGGTTCGCCAAGTTGAAAGTCTCGCCCGGATCGACTTCCAAATCGAACAACTGCTCCGCCCTCGCGCCGGAGTTAAACCGGATGTATTTGTGCGTCTTCGTCCGCAACATGCGCCCTTCGCGCTCGGCCACTTCGTAACGCAATTCACTCGTCACAAAAGGCCGCGCAAATCCGCCGCAAACGTTCACCCCCCGCACGTCGGCAGGCGCTGCAATTCCCGCCAATGCGCACATCGTTGGCACAATATCGGCCAGCGTCGTCAACTCCCCGTTCACACCCTTTGCCACTCCTGGACCGGCAACGAAAAACGGCACCCGCAGCGACTCCTCATAGAAGGAAGCCTTCTGCGCCCAGCGATGCCCGCCCAGCCCCTCGCCATGGTCGCTGGCGAATACGATGACGGTGTTGCTCTCCTGCCCGCTCTCGCGAAGCGCTGCCAGCACCTTGCCGATCTCCCCATCCACCTGTTCAACCATCCGGTAGTAGTCATGCAAATACAGCCGCACATCGTCGCGCCGCCATTCGCTCGCAATACCCATCGCCTGGGACATCAAGTCGTACCCGGCGGTCCGGTGATATTGAATGGCTTCGGGCTCATTCGGATCCACCGCCATATTCAACGGCGCCGGCGGCATCACCGCGTCCGCTGGATACTCGCGCGTCCCTTTGTGCTGCCGGATCCAATCGCAGATATCGTGCGGATTCATGAACGAAGCTACCAGCAGAAACGGCCCGGCCGGTGACCGCCGCAGCCAATTGGAACAAGCGTTGGAAAGCGGACTATCCATCTCGCGACCAAGCGCCGAGCCGCCGATAATCTTCGTAAACCCGGTCATGCCATCGAACGTTTTCGGGAGATGCCACTTGCCTCCGTAGGCCGTGTTGTAACCCGCTGCCCGGAAAAGCTCGCCCATCGACGGCATACCGTCCGGAATCGGTCCGCCATTGCCCATCACGCCGGTCTCATGCGGCATGCGTCCCGTGAAAATGGACGACCGCGATGGCGAGCAAACAGGATACGGGCAGACCGCATTGTTGAAAACTGTGCCGCGGCGTGCGATCGAATCCATCGCCGGGGTCCGCAGCCACGAGTTGCCGCACCCGCTCCACGCATTGTGCGTCTGCTGGTCGGTGAGAATTACCAGAAAATTTGGCCGCTTGGCCTGCGCCCCTTGCACGAATGGCGCCGCCAGCATCGATCGCCGCGTCACGCCACCTCCTTCTGCGCCGTCGCGTCCCAACGCATACGTCGCCCGTGTTCGACATACACATCCTTCCCCGCGGCCAACGCATCCAACACCATCCGATGGCGCCAATGCTCCGGCGTCGCGATCAATACGGCGTCGATCGTACGATCCGCCAGCACCTCTTGATACCGCCGCATAGCTCGCGCCGCCTCGCTCTGCCCCTTGCGCACCAAGCCCGGCGCCCGCTCCAAATTCGGCTCATAGACGTCACAAATCGAACCTACCCGCAGACCGGCGTCCTTCTGAAACTCGGTCGTCACATAGGTCCCGCGCCCGCCCGCGCCAATCACCCCAAGCGACAAACGCCTCGCAGATCCAAATGCCGCTCCCATCCGGAATGTCCTTCGCTGCATATAGCAGCAACGGTATCGCATTTTGCGATACCGTTAATATCAGCAATGAAAGCGCTATTACTCAAGGAATACATGAAGCTTGAGGTAACCGAAGTTCCCGAACCGGAACTCGGCCCTGAAGATCTTCTCGTCCGCGTCCGCGCCTGCGGAATCTGCGGCAGTGATATACATGGGATCGATGGCTCCACCGGCCGCCGCATTCCGCCCCTCGTTATGGGCCACGAAGCTGCCGGTGTCATCGCCAAAGTCGGCAGCGCCGTCACGGACTGGAAGGTCGACGACCGCATCACGTTTGACTCCATGATCTCCTGCGGCAAATGCTCCTTCTGCCGCTCCGGCCACACGAATCTGTGTGATAACCGCATGGTTCTCGGCGTCTCCTGCGGCGACTACCGCCGTCACGGCGCCTTCGCCGAGTACGTCGCCGTGCCCCAGCACATCTGCTACAAACTGCCGGATGAACTGCCGTTTGAGCACGCTGCGCTCATTGAGGCCGTATCGGTTGCCGTGCACGCCGTAGAAGTCACGCCGGTGCATCTTGGTGACACCGCTGTCGTCGTCGGCGCCGGTATGATCGGTGTCCTCACCGTACAAGCCGCGAAGAACGCCGGCTGCACGACTGTCTATGCCATCGATCTCGATGACTCGAAGCTCGCCATGGCTGTCAAGCTCGGTGCGGCCGAAGGCTTCAACCCCAAGAACTGCGATCCCGTCGCCGAGATTCTGAAGCGGACGAATGGCAAAGGCGCCGATATCGTCCTCGAAGCCGTCGGCGCAACGGAGCCCATCAAAACAGCTCTCGCCTGTGTCCGCAAAGGCGGCACGGTCACGCTCATCGGTAATATCACCCCGAAGATCGAATTGAATCTGCAGTCGGTCGTCACCCGCGAAATCCGCCTCCAGGGCACTTGCGGCTCCAACGGCGAATACCCCGCCTGCATCGATCTCCTCGTTAAAGGCCTCATCAAGGTCGACTCCATCATCAGCGAACGTGTCTCGCTGGAAGACGCGCCGCGCGCCTTCGACCGTCTCTACAATCACGAGCCGAATCTTATGAAGGTGATCGTAAACCCGTGAGCAACCCCACGCCCTATTTCAACCTGACGGGCCAAGTCGCCGTCGTCACCGGCGCCTCGCGCGGACTCGGTCAATATTTCGGTCGCGCACTCGCCAAGTCCGGCGCCGATCTGGTCATCACCAGCCGCAAAAAGGACGACTGTGCGGAATTCGTGAAGGAAGTCGAAGCCCTCGGCCGTAAAGCGATTCCGGTGGAACTCGACGTCCGCAACTACGACAGCATCGTGAAGTTCGCCGAAGAAGCCGAAGCCGCTTTTGGCAAAATCGACATCCTGGTCAACAACGCCGGATGCAACGTCCGCAAGCCCGCTGTCGATATCAGTTGGGACGAGTACAACCTGGTGCTTGAAACGAATCTCCGCGGAACATTCTTCGTCGCGCAGCAAATTGCCAAGAAAATGATCCCGCGCGAGTACGGCCGGATCGTCAATATCGGTTCGGTGACCAGCGTCTTCGGTTACGCCGGCATCGCGCCCTATTGCGCCAGCCGCGGCGGCGTCAAACAGCTCACCATGGCGCTCGCCGATGAATGGGGCAAGTTCGGCATCACCGTCAACTGCCTCGCGCCCGGCTGGTTCCGCACGGAGCAGAACAAGGTGCTCTACGACAACCAGGAATGGCTTGAATATCTGAAGGATCGGATCCCGGTAAAGCGCCCCGGCGCGCCGAACGATCTGGATGGAGCGGTTGTCTTTCTGGCTTCGGAAGAGAGCCGCTACGTGTCCGGGCAAACACTGTTGGTCGATGGCGGAATTTCCACCGGCGCTACCCGCGCGTCAGTGCAATCAAAGTAACTCGTATAAGCGGCACACTCCAGTGCCGCTCAAAACTCCAGCCGCAACCCCAACTGATGGACCCGCGCGCCACGCGCCGTGTTAATCGTCCCGCCCCCACGCACATCCACCTGCGTCAACGGCAAATTGAAATTCGCGCGGTTTGAAAGATTGAACGTCTCCCACCGGAACTGCATCGCCGTATGCTCGGTGATCGCAAACCGGCGCGAGAAGCTCAAATCGAACGTAAAGAAACCCGGACCGTCCAACACGTTTCGCCCCGAACTTCCATAGCGGAACGAACCGCGCGGCACCGTCGGGAACGCCGCCCGATCAAACCACCCGTCCGCACCCGGCGCATCCAACCGCCCCGAAGCAGTGCGGTCCGGCCGTACCGCCTCGCCCAAATCCAAGGACACATTCGCCACCTTCGGCGTGAATGGCGCACCGGTATAAGAACGTGTGGTGCCTGCCAACTGCCACTTGCGCAAAATTGCATTCTTCGCAATCCCCGGCTCCCAAATAAAAGCCCCGACCAGCGAATGCCCGATATCAAAATCCGATCGGCCCCGCTCTCCATGCAGATTGCGGGAATCCTGCGCCGATGGAAATCCCGCCGCAATCGTCCCGCCGGTGTTCGAACTCTCATCAATCGATTTCGCGTAGGTGTACGCGCCGCGCACGAACATCTTCTTGCTAAACCGCCGCTTCACCGTCACCGACCCGGAATTGTAAATCGAGTTCGATCCATTGATGATGTAGTTGATCGTCTGAAACTGCGGAAACAGGCGGGGAAACGTGCCGTCAGCCTGCCGGACTTCCAGCCGTCGGTCAGGCTGATTCAAGTCGAAGCGTCGCGGCAAATTCGTGCCTTTCGATCCTGCGAACGCCACTTCCAGCACGGAGCCCCTCCCAATCTCACGTTCAGTCGTCAGGCTCCAACTCTGTATATATTGGCTCGCTTGGTTCACGTCCTGGCCATTGGTTGACGTGATACCGCCGACGCGACGCCGAGCCTCGGGAAACGCATTCGAAACGGTCAGCGCCAGTGGATTCGACGTCACTGCCGAATATGTCTCGTTAATCGAGAACGGATAGGTGTCGCTCGCTTCGTCCAGCCGGTAAAGCGAACTGGTTCCGTAGAAGATTCCGTAGCCACCGCGCAGAACAAACTTCGTGCCGCCGCGCGGCCTCCAGGCAAAGCCGAAGCGCGGGGCAAAGTCGTTGGTGTCGGGGCGGACCAGTGTAGCCGGAAGTCCCGCCGCTGACGCCATGATCACGTTCTCCGCCACGCCGGATGCGCTGATTCGCTGGTCGAAATCGGGAATGATCCCGCGCCCGGCAATTGCGATCGTTCCCAGGCTCGGCACAAAGCTGGACCACGGTCGTGGCGAGCCTCCAGCGCATAGCGCCCCGGAGCCAAATTCGGCACTGTGAAATCGCCGGTATCGCGAGTGGCCACTTCATGCCCCTGATTCGTATCAAGGTTCGTCAACTTCACGCGAGCGTTCGGAACTACACCGCCAGCCGAATCCGTAACCCGTCCAACGACGCTCCCCGACGGCGTCTGGGCGAACACCGATAACCCGCAAAGCAGCAACGTTGCCGCAGAGATTCGACTGAGCATCCAACACCTCTCCGGAGAACTCTTCGCAGTGTACCTGTAATCCAACCCGGTGTCGCGCTATAGTGCCTCAGGAGGACGATCATGCCCATCTCCCGCCGCGCCGCCCTTACCGCCGCCTTCCCTTTCCTGTCCCGCGCCGACGCGCAGGTGTCCCCGGAAATCGTCCGCTTCGACGCCGAAATGGAGCCGCTTGTAAGGCTCATTGAAGTGACCCCGCGAGAAAAGTGCGCCGCCCTGGTCAAGGAGCAACTGCGGGCCAACGTCCCTCATCGCCAATTGATGGCCGCGCTCTATTTGGCCGGTGTCCGTAACGTCAATCCCCGCCCGCCGGGCTTCGCGCTGCATTGCCTCTTCGTGATGCACTCCACCCATCTCCTCAGCCTGGAAGCCCCTTCCGGCGTTCGCGGTTTGCCCCTCTTCTACGCCCTCGATCTCTTCAAATCATCCCAGGAGCGCGACGCCAAACAGAATGACTACGTCATGCCCGCCCTCACCGGCGCGCTCCCGTCCGGCGATCGCGCCAGCGCCGGCCTGATCGCCGCCATGGAGGCGTGGGACCAGGACAAAGCCGAACGCGCCGTCGCCTCACTGGCCCGCAATCGCGGCGGCAACGAAGTCTTCGAACTCCTCTGGCGATACGGCGTCCGTGACTATCGCAACATCGGCCACAAAGCCATCTTCGTCGCCAACTCCTACCGGACCCTGCAGACCATCGGCTGGCAACACGCCGAGCCCGTCCTGCGGTCACTCGTTCTCGGTCTTCTCGATTTCGCCAAGGATACAAAAATCAATGGCTACGCGCTCGAGGATCAAACGTACATCATGAACATGCGGCGCTTCCCGGAGCCTTGGTCCAACGCACCGGCCGATCCCAAGGCAACGCGTACCCTGCTCGCCGCCATTCGCGAAATGCCGCCGTTGGAAGCCTGCAAACAGGCCAAGGGGATGCCCGTCGATTCCATCTGGGACGCCGTCCACCTCGCCGCCGCTGAGTTGACGATGCGCACCGCCGGCGGCGGCATCATCACCGGAATCCATGCCGTCAGCGCCGCCAACGCCCTGCGATTCTGCTGGCAAATGGCAGCGTACGCGACCAACCGCCAACTCATCCTTCTACAGGCCATCGGTTGGATGGGCCAGTTCCGCACTTGGGCCGAATCGCAGAAAGGTATTAGAGCGCTCGATATCACTACGCAGCCTGTCGCGGAATACCAAACGCCGGAGAGCCGTCGCCGTCACATCGCCGATAGCCTGCGCCACATCATTCCCAAAGCCAACGAAGTCCACTACTACAAATTTCCCGCCGCGTTGATTGAAGACATCCCGCTCGTAAGTTCCGAATGGCGTCCGCACCTCGCGGCCGCCATGAACTGCTACACCAAAGGCCCAGCGGACCCTGAAACCGACGCCATGCGCCGGGCGCGTTCACTATAGCCCAGGCATCGGCATCTTCTTCGGCGTGCCCAGGAACTCGCGAATCTTCACCACACCGGTCTTCCAATCGGTGACTCGTACAGCCGGGCGATCAAACCCCGCCCCGCGCGTGTACAGGAAAACCTGCCCCTCGCCGGCCAGCGTTCGAATCTTCTTTTCCTTGTCCCAGTAGTGCCGCGTCCGCGTGTCCCAGACCCGCGCCATCGCGTCCGTCGTTGGCGCCCAATCGTTCTGAGTTATCGGCTGCCAAACTACATGAGCATCCAGCGTGTCGTTTTCGTACTCCATCAACAGACCCTGTAGTTGCTGCGCAACCGCGAGATCGACGGGTGTCGTCGGCGACAGCAGCGCCACGATCCGATTGTTGGACACGTTCCGGTGAAAAGCCTCGCGGAACGAAGCCTCATCCGCCAACGGCCGTTGACCCATCGGAACTTCACCGGCCGAGAAAAGGTACCACCCGGCCCAGCCGCCGACAGCCAGCGTAACAACGCCCCAAAGTATAAGAATGCTGCGTTTCATTGAATATATTTACCTGCAAGTACAACGCACTCAGCCAGCGGCCGTGAACTCTCAATTACCAGTCCCGCGTCCGGCCACCGGTAATTCTCAACGAGTTCCGTCACGCGCGCGTCGCTCAAATCAAGACCCGGATGATGCTCCCGGCGTTTCCGGTTACGTTCCAACAATACCTTCAGCGGCCCCGTGAATGCCACGAAACACAAGGTGGCTCCGCGCTCCGCCGCAACCCTTCGGCACGCGGCACGATCGTCTTCATGGCCAAATCCCCCGTCGCAGATCACGATATCGGTATAGCGCAGCAGGCAGGCGGCCGTCCACAATACGGCCCGATACGCGATCGCCCGATCCGCACGCGTATGCGCCGAGTCGGGCAACAGCGCTACCCGCGCGGCATCCATTTCCAGATGCGCATGCCCTAGCGCTCGGGCGACACTCGATTTGCCCGTGCACGGCGGACCGCCAAAAATCACCAGCTTCTTCATGGCTTCAGCGTTAGCGCGGCTTTCGTCCGCCATCCGCCGGGGAAGTGCATCGGAAAGCTTCGAGCGTTCGCGTAAGCGTCCCATTGATCCTTGAAATGGCCGGAAAGCGGCTGCCCGCTTTGTCCCAGCGGCAGATTCAAAAGCCCGCCCCGCGGATCTCCAAAATCAACCACCATCCGCATCGACGGCCCTACCCGCACCGAGGTCTGTTTCACTGTTGTCGACGAACCGCTCAACCCTTCCGGTCCAATCTGAAAATACCTGGCCACCACCGGAAGATTCCGAAGGATCGGGTTGGCGATCGTGACCTTGTTGTACTCCCCCCATTTCCATTTACGAACGTCCTTGCCCTGCACCCGGGCCCCCTCCTCGACACCTTCCTGCAGCGCCCGCAGCAACTCGTGGTCCCAATCGCCGAACCATTCCGCCGGCCGCGTGCGCAGCAACTTCTCTATCACTCCAAAATAAATGAACGGTTCCCATTCCACCGTCGGCATGCCGCTGCCCTTGCCCGCGATCGCCCGGCGCAGATGATTCGTGGCATAGGTCACAATGGCCGGTTGTGGCGCTTCCGCCGACATCTCCCCGTTCCACGTCCGCAACAGTTCAATCGAATCCCGAAGCTCCGGATTCGAAGCGTTCTTGCGATCCCAGGCCGCCGCGAGTTGCTGCGCGATGAAATGCGAAAAAGGAGAATAGATGTCGGCTTGCAGCTTCACCATCTCCTCCGGCGCCCACTTCTCCTTCCGCGTCAATTCATCCAGTATCCGGTTCGCCCGGTAATGCGGCGCGAAGTTGCCGCTAACCATGTACGGATATTTCTCGGGGAACGGATTTTGATTGCCGGTGACGATCCTGCCCGCCGCCGGGTTATAGAACGACGGCAATTCGTCGAATGGTATAAATCCCTCCCACTCGCAAGTCCCGGCCGCGCTGATGCGCTGCCCGTTGCAGCCCCTCCGAATCGGAAGTTGCCCAGTCACTTGCAGTCCAATATTGCCCTCTTTGTCCGCATACGCCACGTTCGACGCTGCTCCCGCAAACTCGCGTAATGCGTCGCGGAACTCCGTCCAGTTGCGGGCACGGTTCAACTTCACCAGCCCGATCCGGAACGGTCCGTTCTCTGCGGCCACCCAACGCAGCGCCACCCCCTTGCCGAACGGGCCCGCAAAAATCGGGCCATGCGCGTTCACCAGTTGCTCAAACGGCTCTCCCGCCGTACCTTTCACCGCGATGCGATCGCGCTCCAATAGCGCCTGGTTCGACGCTGGCGTGTATAGATCCTGCACATCGAATCCAAGGTTCGTGATGCCCCAGGAAATATGTTCATTGCGGCCCACGACGATCGCGGGCACCCCCGGTATTGCCACGCCTGTGACGTTGACGCCCGGCGCTTGCAAATGAGTCATGTACCAGACGCCCGGCAACGACCACCCGATATGCATGTCATTGGCGATCGCCGCCTTCCCGCTCCGCGTATGCGTCCCCGAAACCGCCCACGCATTCGATCCGGGCTGATGCTCCGAGCCCGTGCGGTCCGGAAACAATTGGGCAATCTTCGCCGGATCGCCCTTTGCATTCATCGCCTCCCGCGTGAAGTCGTGTTTGTAGGTGCTACTCAACGTCTGCTGCATCATCAGGCCCACCAGCATCGTATCTTCAATCCGCCACGGATGCGGCTTGTAGCCCAGCATCGTAAACTCCAGCGGCAGGCGTCCCGCATGCGTTTCCAGGTAGTGGTTGACGCCGCGCGCATAAGCCGCCAACACGGCGCGATCTTCACCGGCCACCGTCCGCGCGCGCTGCTCCGCCAACCGCGACATGCGCAGTCGCCGGAACTCGCGATCGCTCTCCAGCGCCGCCGGACCCGCAATTTCAGAAAGCTCGCCCGCCGCCATACGGCGGAAAGACTCCATCTGCCAGAAGCGATCCTGCGCCGTCACAAATCCCTGTGCGAAGTACAAATCGTCGGAACTCTCGGCGCGAATATGCGGCACGCCCAGTTCATCCCGCTCAACGCTAACGGGTTTTCCCACCGGCGACTGGATCGTCCCGCTCACCGTCGGCAGCGGCCGCCACGCGAACCAGTAGACGCCGGCCAGCAGCGCGACAATCGCGATGCCGATCAGCACATTGATAGACTGTATTAGCTTCCTGGCAAACACACTATTAGTATGGCGGACTCTAGTTACGGATACCGATTTCTGCTGGTCGGCCTCATTGTTGCGACGAATGGTTTTTTCGCCGCCGCCGAAGCCTCGCTCCTAAGCGCCCGCAAATCGCGCATTCAACAACTCGCCGACGAAGGCGACACCGGCGCGAAAGCCGCGCTAACGCTCCTCGAAAACCCGGAACGCCTGCTCTCCGTTGTGCAAGTCGGCGTCACCCTCGCCTCACTCGGTCTCGGTTGGGCCGGTGAGGAAACCATTCACCAACTCCTCCTCGGCTGGATGCAACCGCTAATAGTCCCATGGACCGCGGGCGTCATCCCGGTCGTCGCGCTGGTCTTGTCATTCGGCCTGATGACCTACATGCACGTCGTAATCGGTGAGGTTGTCCCGAAGAATATCGCCATCGAAACGGCCGACCGCTTCGCCGTCCTCGTTGCGCCAATCCTCCTCGTCTTCGGCCGCATCGCCAGCCCACTCGTCACCATCATCGAAAGGTCGTCGAAACGAATATCGAGGCAACTGGGATTACGCGGTGAGAGCGAAGGCGGCGGCGGGCATACCGTCGAGGAACTCAAGTTCATCGTTTCCCTTTCGCAAGAGGAAGGAAAAATCGAAAAATTCCAACAACTCGCCATCCACCGCTTACTCGAACTCGCCGACTATTCGGCGCGCGAAATCATGGTGCCCCGCACCAACATGGTCGCCGTCCCCATCGGCATCTCGCTGGAACAACTCCTCGTTCTCCTCAACGATCACCAGTTTTCGCGCATCCCCGTCTATGAATGTAGTCCCGATCAAATCGTCGGCATCGTTCATTTGAAGGACCTCATCCAAGTGCTGATGCAGCGCGGCGGCCTGACAAAGTTCCACCTCAAGAACCTCATGCGCGCACCGATCTTCGTCCCGGAAACGCGTAGTCTAAGCGACCTTATCGACGTCTTTCGCGACCACAATACCCACATGGCCGTGGTTGTCGACGAGCATGGATCCACCACCGGCGTGGTCACTCTGGAAGACGTCCTCGAACAGGTCTTCGGCGAGATCGAAGACGAACACGACATCCGCCGCCCGAAGCAAGACCATCACGCCCTCGCCCTGGAACTCGAAGGCACCATCAACATTCCCGATCTGCTCAATCAATACGGCGTCGAACTTCCCGCCGACGGCGGCTTTGAAACACTAGCCGGTTATCTGCTTTCAAAGCTCGGCGATCTCCCCCAGGAAGGTGTCGTGTTGGAGGATGACGGCCGGCGATTTACAATCCTCGAAATGGAGCGCAACCGCATTGCGAAGGTGCGGATCGAACGGTTGGAAGTGGCATCGTGACTCCGGCGGAAATGCACGCGGCCATTCGCGGCGAACTCATCGCGCACTCCGAGCCATCGAAACTGCCCGTGATGCAGCGGTTCTTCAAGGAACCCATCGACGCCTACTGCACCTATACGGAACACGTCCGCAACATCGCCAAAAAGCACGGTGCGGACTTCGCCGCTTGGACGGAAAAAGATCGAACGGAACTCACGCGCGCACTTTGGGAAAGCGGTAAGTTCGAAGAAGGCGGTGTCGCGATTCAGCTCTTCGCGCGCATGCGCCGCAAATGCGGAGATCGTGAACGGAACCTCTTCAAACGCTGGCTCGTGAAGTACGTGCGCAACTGGGCGCACTGCGATGCACTGTGCGCCGATGTTCTGGGTCCAATGCTCATTGCCCATCCGGAGTGGATCTGGGAAATGAAGGAGTGGGCGGTCGCCGCCCCGCTGTATCAGCGCCGCGCGGCGTTGGTCGCTCCATTGAAAGGAATTCGTAAGGGGTTGTTCCGTGCCGAAGCGGAAGCTTTGCTCCTGCAACTGACCCCGGATCGCGAAGACCTGATCAAAAAAGCCATCGTCTGGCTGAAAAAGGAACTCGCGCGATGAGGCGGCGCGAACTCCTTTGGGGCTTGCCGCTATTGGGGCAGGGAACAACTCTGGGCGATCGCCGCGAACTGTTCGTCGATGACCAATTAGTCGAATGGATGCGCGGCGCGGAACTGCGTCTCGCCACTCCCATTCAAAAGGAAATCGTCCTGAAATTGGACCGCCCGCACGAAGGGCCGTTCAGCGCCTATTTCACCATCCTCAAAGACGAGGGAAAATACCGGATCTACTATCGCGGCGTTCCGGAAGCAGGCAAGGACGGCCGTCCCACGGAAGCAACTTGTTATGCCGAATCCCCCGACGGCATTCACTTCTCGAAACCCGCAAACAACATCCTTCTCCAGGGCCAACCGCCTTTCTCGCATAACTTCTGCCCCTTCATCGATCGCAATCCTCGCGCCAAAACACGCTACAAAGCGTTATCCGGCATCGCCTCCAGCGGTCTCAAAGCCTGGATCTCCGATGACGGCCTCTCATGGCGCGCGCTTCGAAACGAACCCGTCATGCCGGCCACCAAACTGCCCATGTTCGACTCGCAGAATCTTGCCTTCTGGTCCGCAAGCGAAGGCTGCTACGTCGCCTACGTTCGCCAGTTCCGCGACCGCATCCGGACCATCGTTCGCGCCACCAGTGATGACTTCGTCAACTGGACTCCCTTCGCTCCGCTCGACCTCGGCGGCGCGCCCGCGGACCACCTCTACACAAACCAACTCCATCCCTATTTCCGCGCCCCGCAAATCTATATCGGCATCGCGGCTCGCTTCAATCCGGGGCGCCAGGTCCTAACCGCCGAAGAAGCCCGCGAAACCGGCGTCCACCCGGACTATTTTAAAGACACCAGCGACAGCGTTCTCCTCTCGTCGCGAGGCGGCAATCAAGTCTCGCGCTACTTCCGGGAATCGTTCCTGCGACCAGGATTAGGTCTCAATCACTGGGTTAGCCGCGACAACTATCCCGCCCTGAATGTGGTCGAAACTGGCGATGGCGAAATGAGCTTCTACGTCAACCGTCACTACGGGCAACCAACCGCTCACCTGCAGCGCTTCGCCCTCCGCACCGACGGCTTCGCCAGCCTCCACGCCGGTTGGAGGGGCGGCGAACTACTGACGAAGCCCTTCACGTTCTCCGGCCGCAACCTCGAACTCAACTTCGCGACTAGCGCCGCCGGCGGCATCAGAGTAGAACTTCAAAACCCTGATGAATCGCTCATTCCAGGCCTCGCACTTGGCGACTGCGCCGAAATAATCGGCGATCGCTTAATGCGAACTGTCAAATGGCGCGGAGACCCATCCGCGTTCGCCGGGAAGCCCGTGCGCCTGCTATTCTCACTCCGCGACGCCGATATCTACTCCTGGCGCTTCACCGCGTAACTACATCCGGGGATGGTTGACAAACGGCAGCAGAGTCCGAAGCCGCGCATCACGCAAATACAATCCGCCCCAGAGCATCGCGCCCAGCAACGGCTGCGTATAAAATGGATCGCTAACCCGCACGTGCGCCAGCGTCGCCCCGCCCAGATATCCGGTCAAGAGGATCGCCCCCAGGACCTTGCTCCGCGGAATGAGATAAATCAACGTGCAACTGAGTTCCAAAATCCCCAGTCCGAATGCATGTTCGAGCGGCAATCCCAGGTGGTCGAATCCCGCGTCTAACCCGGGGGCATTCGCAAGTTTCATGCCCGCGGAAGCGAGCAGCATCAATACCGGTATCCCGCTAAGTCCCCGGCCGATCCAGATCTTACTCTTGGGATTTATGTCGTCGAGTGTCATGAATCAGTGTTGCACTCCTGGCGAAAAAGTTTGGCATCTCAAACAGTCGCAACATGCAGTTGACGCGTCCAAGTACTCGTCTCCAGCGCGTCAAAACAGATCTGATCGCCCGTCGCCTTCCAGCGCGGATGCAGATCGCAGCGAAGGTCGGTCGTGATGTAGTTCTCGCCCGACGCGGTCTTCATCGGGAACTCGCCCAGCACTGTCCCTTCCTTTCGGCCGAGGTGATAGAGCATCAGACGCTTGGCCGGAACGGCCGGAATATTGCGGTCGGTAACCAGCAACTGCGGATCCGGGCTGAAACTACAGTGCCCGTCGGCGTCCAGGAATTCCGGTCCGATCACCCGGTACTCCGGACCCTCCGTATCTTTGAAAAGCACATGCCGCACCGTGTTCTCAATGCGAAACGTCGCCATGATCTCGTCCGCCCCGCGCCACGCAAAATGCGACACGCCACGCCCGTACGGAACCACCTCCCGCAGCCCCTTGCCATCAATTCCCGCCGTAAACATCGCCGACGTCAGCGCGCCCTTCTCAATCGTCCGCGCCAGGAAAAACATCCGGTTGCTGGCCGGGTTAATCACGCTGTGTTGAATGAACAACGCCTTTTCCTTGAGCTCCGGATGCTTCGGCGCCAGCGCTTCATACACCTGTCGCAGCGAAACCGCCAAACGGCTCTTACCCGACTTCAAGTCGAGCACATGGACGCCATCGTTCAAAGGGTGATTGTCATTCGGATTCGGATCGCGAGCCGCTGCGTAACCCACCACTGGACGAAGTCGCGCCAGCCGGCCGTAAGTCACGCAACTCGCCACACGGCCATTCGGAGCCACGCTCTCAATGGCCCGGCTATACGTTCTGCGTTTGCAGGAGTGCAGGTTGTGCGCGACGGAAATAATCTCCCCGTCCGCCGCGTCGTTGAACAGAATCGTATCGGGCTCCGTTGGCGACCAATTCAGCATGCAGCCCTGCTGCAAGTTCCATGCCCGCGTCTCGACGATCGGGCTCGTCGCGCCGCTAACTGGGTCGACGCCGGCAATCGTCGCGGGCTCATTCGGCCGCGGCATCCGGTTCTGAAACTCGGATTCCAGGCAGATCATTTTGTCGCCCGCCCGGTTCCACGGTGACACCGCGTAGTAGCCGAAAAAGTGATGCTTCGGCCCGCTCGTCAGCGCCCGAATTTTCGCTGGAGCCGCCGCAACCACCGCGGCCGACAATAGCAACTGACGGCGGGAAAGCGTCATGTCAATTACTCCTTAACGCTGATTTCCTTGAAGTAAACGATCGAATTCGCGTCGTGGTTCTGCAGTCCGATATAGCCCTTATTGGCGCGCGGCCCGCGAACAGGCTCATACCACTGTTTGCGCTCCGGAATCGCCTGACCCTCTTTGTACTCATTCACCAGCTTGCCGTTCAGCTTCACTTTGGTGACGGCGCCCTTCAACTCAATCTCCAGCGTGTTCCACTCGCCCGTCGGTTTCTGGCTTCGCGCTGTCACTTTGCTGATCGAATAGATCGCGCCCGTGCAATGCCAGTCATCCCCACCGGCGTCAATCTGGACCTCGTAGCCATTGTGGACGCCGTACCATGCGTCCCTCGGTTGATCGGGCATACGGATCACCACCCCCGAATTGCCGCGTTCACCGGAGGTCTTAAACACAATGCGAATCGTCGTGTCGCCAAATGCGGCAGGTTCAAAGTACAACAACCCCATACCGCCGCCGGTCTTCAACATGCCGCCCTCGGCGGTAAAGCCGGGCCAGCCCACCTGTTTCCAACCAGTCAGGTCTTTGCCATTGAACAGCGGCTTCCAGGCGGCGAAAGCGGCGGGCGTAAGCAGGGCGAGAAGAAGGAGGATTCGCATCGCTCTTAGTATGGAACTTCCCGCCCCGCTTGTGTCAATCGCCTATTGCTTCTTGGCTTCGAAAGGACGGGCCTGCCCGCCTTCGCGTTCCGCGTTGCCCTTAATCACGCTGCCCTCGACGGTGCCGCTGTAGTTCGTCTTCATGTCCCCATTCGGCGTGGATATCATCGTGGAGAACGAGAATTTGTTGCCATCGATCTTGCCGTCCTTGATCTCGCCCGGAGGCGGTTCCATGTCGCCAAACTTCATCGAAAACTTGCCGGTCAGCTTGTCGCCCTCGGCCTTGAGTTCAAATGTTTGAACGACCGTGAACGACTGCCCGTCGCGCTCCATCTTGCGCTCGGAAACCCACTTGCCGTCGATGGGCCCGGCGAGGGCGGAACCAGCAAGCAACAGCGCGCTCGCGGCGAGGGAAAGAAAACGATTCATAACTACTCCTGGGCGGGACCGGTCTGTTTTCGTCCTGCCACTCAGGAGTATAACTGAAGGGATGCGATTCTTTCTCCTCCTGGGAGTGCTGGCGGCCCAAGTCCAGGCCACCCAGGAACTGGCGCGGCAGGTCATCGCCAATGAGGTGCGCCAGTATGAAGAATTCGGCGAATTCACCTTTCGCTATGACGCAACGTATCGCCGCTACAACCAGGCCGGTAAACGCGTAAGCGAATCCTCCGAAGCCGGCGAGACCTACATGAGTCACAAGCGCAATGTCGATATCGCGCTCACCCGGGACGGCAAGCCGCTCACGCCCAAAGATCTAGGAAGGGTGCAAAAAGCGGCCACCGCTAAACTCGAAGCCGACGCCCGCGAACGGCAGGCGTCCACCTATGTCGAAAAGCCAATTGACCAAAAGCCCGGCGCGGGCCTCTCTCGCAATCACGTTCGCATGAGCGCCGTCGACGTTCTCCGCTACTGCCAGCTATCTCCCCCTCGAACAGAAAAGCAGTTACTCGCCCTGGACTTCCAGCAGTGCAAAAGCCCTTGGCCCGATGAGGCGCATTAAGTTCACCTCAACGGCACCGTTTGGGTCGATCCCAAGTCCCGGGTCATGGACTCCTGGAGGGCCTTCGTCGCCGGCGCGCTCGTCTATGAACAGACCACCCAAATCGCCCCCGGTGGCGCTCGCGTTCCGGCACTGAATCATCTCAATCAAGCCGCCGCCCCGGACGTTTTTAGCAACGATCGAGTCGAAATCGTCTACCGCTGGTCCAACCCACGGCGCTTCTCCGTCGGCGTCGAACAAACCATCGCCGCGCCGTCACAGCGCTAGCATAATTTCTTCAGCCCTCCAGCACACCCCGATACAACGCTGCCATCGGAACCCGGCATCCGAGACTCGCAATTGCAACCTCGCCGTCCAACCCGCTCACTTCACTGAGTATCCAGGTCCCGTCCTCCGCGCGAGTATGTATCTCAACCCGCGGCTTGTCTTGAGAAATCAGCGCGTATTGCCGCACACTCGGACTCGTCCGGTACTCATGCGATTTATCGCCGCGGTCCTTCGCCTCCGTGCTCGGCGACAGCACTTCCGCAACAAACACAGGGTTGGTAACCACATTCGGCCTGCCCTGCATCCGCGAAACGGGTCCGCAAATCACCATCAGGTCCGGGTAAACCAGCATGTCCCTCGAACCGGTCTGGAACATCACGTCGCTGCCCAGGACGCCGCAATCCCGGCCGCGCAACGCCGCATAGAGTTCGCCGCCCAAATTCATCGCAAGCCGCGCATGTTCAAAGGATCCGCCCGCCATCGCCGTAACAACACCGGCATAGTACAGGTGCTTGATTTCGGAGGCTTCCTCATGGGCAAGAAACTCTTCTGGCGAGATCCACGGAATATTCGGCGCAGCCATGTCTATATCCTACCCGCAAGCCATCGCCGCGACAAACTGAATAAGTCGCCCCACTGTCCCGGAAGTCTCATATAACCGCTACTCCTGCAAGCGAAGCCCAACCCGCCTCGCCTTCTCCCGCAACGCGCTCCACTCCGCCCGCAGCGTGCGCGACACAACAATATTCTCCGCACCGAACGCCTGTCCCGCCCCCACCATGGCGTCATACGTCTAACGGTTTCAAACCGCTCCGCCAGCCACGCGAACTCAATCGGGTGCGCGACATGAGAGGTGCATCATGGAGGCTTTCTTTTTTTGGCGCTGACAACCCGCGCGTCAGTATACGTACGGATTGGAGGTGTCTCTTGTCTGATTCTCTCGTCGCCCTCGAACAGCAACGCGCCAGCGTCCCTGGCACAGATCCAGGCGCTGGGTGATTTTCGCAGTGGGTCCATAACCGCCATTCATGGCCGTTGCGGAAAGGCGAACCGCCGTTGTCATCAACCCGGCCCCTGTCCCAACTACCGGTTGACCCGCAAGGGGAACGGAAAGACGGTAAGCGAGAGCTTCACTTCCGCTACCGGCTCCGTAAGGCGCAGCGTGAGGTGGAGGCGTTTCATCGCTTCCGGCAACTCAGTCAGGAACTGCTGGCGGAGAATGAAGACGCACTCTCGCCGCAGGGGAAAAACAGCGGAAGCGATTCAACAAGAGATTGTCCGCGAAGTAGCGCAACAGTTGCGTGTCCTCTTCACTGGCCACCGCAAAACCGGGCAGTTGGATCTGGAAGCCGTCGAGATGGCCGTGCGCTCGGCGATGCACCAGGCCGGAGCCGCCGCGCTCACCCACCTGCTCCATTTCGCCTCTCCGCCGCCGGAGCATCGACGCCTCGCTTCTCCGTGCGGCCACCAGGCTCGTTATCGCGATCTGCGGACCAAACCGATTCTCACCGCGCTGGGCTGCACCGCGCTCACCTGTCCTTACTCTCTGTGCCCGCATTGCCACACAGGCCAGTTTCCCGCCGATGTCGAGCTGGACAACGACAACACAGACTTCTTGCCCGGTGTGCGCCGCATGAACGCGTTGGTGGGCCAAGCGGCTCCTTTCGAGCACGGGCGCCAGCAAATGCAGTGACTCGCCGGTTCGGAATTAGCGGCTAGATCGGAATCGGCGTCAGGCCCGAGAGGTGCTCGAAGTCCCGGTGGTTAGTGGTGACGAGCGGAAGTTTCCACTGTTTGGCTGTAGCCGCGATCCACGCATCGGAAGTTGCCATGGGCCGCCCGCACCTCCGGCTCTCTGCAATAGTGTCCGCCCAAATGGCGCACGTTTCTTCATCCGGAAGAAGCACGGTATAGCGAGCGATGTGAACGAGAAGTCGTTGACGCCGTTCTTCGCCCCACCGGTTTACGTTGGGCCACGGCGGGAGTTCCCCGCGCGTCATGAACGAGGTGTAGCACTGTGCGTCGCCGATCTCTGCCTCGCACTTCGGTCCCATCGGGTTATCCTCGTTGAACAGTATCGACACGATGTTCGTGTCGAGAAGAATGACTCTCATTTAGCGTTGATCGGCGGTTTGCCGTTGATCTCTCTGAGCAATGCTAGAAAGGCATCAACTTCCGCCGGATCGCCGTCGTCCCTGACAATTGGCCCCTTAAATGGACCCTTCAAGCCGGGGATCAGTGGGCCATCATACTCGGGGAGATCTTTTGTATGTAGAACGATAGTCGCCACACTTCTACTTCACCTCAGCCTGATAGGAATCGTCTTCAAGCTCAAGCTGGTTCCCGTCTATGTGTACACGCAAACTCGCTCCGGCAGGCAATCAACTAACCCGCCCCCGCACCAACCGGTACCCCAACCCAACCCCCGCCCAAGCCGCCCCCAGCATCAACGACTTCGGACTCAAACTAGCCCACATATACAAACACAAAAGAAACCCCGTCGCCGGAGCAATCGCCGCCGCGCTCCTCTCCCGGAACGCCCGCAGAAACGCCGCCAGATTCACGCCCAAAAATCCAATAAAAGCCCCAAAATTCAGCAACTCCGCGCCCAGCTCATAAGTCATCGTCATCGCCCCCGCCAGCGAAATCGCCCCAATCAACAAAACATTCAAAGCCGGAACCTGCCGCACCGCGTCAATCTTCCCAAAGAACCCCGCCGGCAGGACATTGTCCCGTCCCATCCCATACAGCAACCGCGCCCCCGCCATCTGCCCGCCCGATCCGGATCCGATCGTCGCGATCAACAACGTCAGGTTCACCGCATGGAACAACCACGGCCCGCCCGCGCGCCCCGCAATGTGAACATACGCCGTATCCACGTCTGGAAACGCCTGTCCATGCGGCCACACCAGTTGGCCCGCATAAACCTCAATCGCCGACAACACCCCGATCAACAAACAGACGTAGACCGTCGCCTTCGGGATTGTATTCTCGGGATCCACCGTCTCCTCGGATAGTGTCGAAATCGCGTCGAAGCCAATGTAGGTCAACACCGCCAGCGCCGTGCCCGCCGAAAACGTGGAAACCGAAAAAGTCGAAGGATCGTAGAACGGCCGCAGAAAATCGGTTGGATTCGCCTGCACAAATTTCGCCGTCGCCGCCAGCATCCACGCCACCACCACTCCCATCGCAATCGCCAGGTACTTGTGTGTCGAAGCCGCGGCCTGAATATTGCGCATGTTAAGCCACGTGAATAGCAGCGCAAAGAACACCGTCCAACCCAGGTAAGGCACCGCTGGCAGCAGATTCCCCGCCGCCTTGGAACACCAGATCACGCAAATCAACGGATTGATAACGTAATCGAGCAACAGGCCCCACCCCGTCACGAAACCCAACGCCGGATGGATCTCCTTCCCGACGTATGTATACGCCGACCCCGCGCTCGGATACACTCGCGCCAGCCGTCCGTAGCTGATCGCCGTCAGCAGCATTCCCACCATGGCCACCAGAATCGTCGACACCACATGGCCGCCCGCCTTATTACTCACCACGCCGAAGAGCGGCATCGGCGCCGTCGGCTGGATAATAATCAAGCCCATAAAGATCAGATGGCGGAGGTGCAACGCCCGTCGAAGTCCAGGAGCAGTGTCCATCGTTGTATTGTCAACGATATGGGTAAAGTTTGGCGGCGGCTCTCGGAGGCTTGGCGAAAACGGCTCGATCAACGCATCACCCGCGCCGGTCTGGCCTTCACGCTCGCCGTCTTCCTCACCGGTGCGGCGGCCTTCCTCTCCGCCAATAATTTGATCTTCCTCATCACCTCTGCCCTCATGGCGACGCTCCTCGTTTCCGGCCTCGTTAACCGCCTTTCCCTTGCCGGACTAGAGGTCGAGTTCCATCCGCCGGAACATCTCTTCGCCCGTGAGCAGGCCATGGCAAAACTCGTCGTCCGCAACGAGAAAACCTGGATGCCCAGCTTCGCCACGCGGCTCCAATCCATCCACGCCGACGGCTTAACCCAGCCTCTCTTCTTCTCCATGATCGGCGGCGGCGAAGCCATCACGGAGTACGCCTCCGTGCGGTTCAGCAAGCGCGGCCGCTTCCGGGATAACTCCCTGGAGTTCACCTCTCGCTTTCCCTTCGGCTTCGCCGAACGCCGTGCCCGAGTAACTCTCCACGCCGATGTCCTCGTCTACCCGGCATTGGAACCCCAGCCCTACGCCCAGGACTTTCTCGCCCACGTGGAGGGCGAGATGCAAGCTCGTCGAGCCGGGAGCGGCGATGAGTTCTATCGCTTACGCCCATACATCTCCACCGACTCGGCACGCCGCATCGACTGGCGTTCCTCCGCGCGCCATGGCAAACTACACGTCCGCGAAAACGCCCGCGAAGATGCCGTCACCGTGCACATCGTCATCGATCTGTTCGTCGGCGACCCGGGAATGAAGTGGTTGGAGCGCGCCTTGGAAACAGCCGCATGGCTCTGTGCAAGACTCGAGGATGCTGGCGTTGGCTACTCGCTTCGCACCCAGGAGAGAATCGTCGAAGTGCCCCGCGATGGCGATCTTTACACCGTTCTGCGCTATCTCGCCGTCGTCGAGCCCACCCC
>Ga0105048_10004237_pt1 | contig 23413 bp, 25 predicted proteins | sample MAT05_FD_78382 | JGI IMG/M metagenome (GOLD analysis project Ga0105048, IMG submission 78382) | Freshwater microbial communities from Lake Fryxell liftoff mats and glacier meltwater in Antarctica - MAT-05 | ecosystem: Environmental > Aquatic > Freshwater > Ice > Liftoff microbial mat | place...
CGCCAGGTCGACTGGCACCACGGCTTCACTGCCGCGGCCGGGCACGAGATCTACACGGCCCGCACTTACCCGAAGGAATACTGGAACCGCGTGGCCTTCATCTGCGAGCCGACCGGCCACCTGACGGCCGCAATGACCATTCGGCCCGATGGCTCGTCCTTCAAAACAAGTTACGGCTGGAATCTGCTTGCCAGCGACGACGAATGGAGCGCCCCCATCGACGCCCAGGTCGGCCCCGACGGCCACATGTGGGTCATCGACTGGTACAACTTCATCGTCCAACACAACCCCACGCCGCCCGGCTTCAAAAACGGCCCCGGCAACGCCTACGAGACCGAGTTGCGCGACAAGAAACACGGCCGCATTTATCGTGTGGTGTACACGAAGGCCGACAAGAGCCCGCAGCGCAAGCAAGGGTTCTCATTGAAGGATGCCGGGCCCGAAGCACTCGTCGCGGCGCTGAAGCACGACAACATGAAGTGGCGGCTGCACGCGCAGCGGTTGCTAATGGAACGCGGGAATCAGGATGTGGCCGATTCCCTGGTGAAGTTGGTTGAAGACAGAACGGTGGATGAGACGGGACTGAACGCGGGGGCGGTGCATGCTCTCTACGCAATGCACGGGTTGGGCGAGTTCCGGCAGACATTCTCTTCACCGATGGAGAGGATGCGCGTTACGGAACTATTTGACCGTTTGGTCAACTTGCGTCTGGAGAAGCATAAGTCGCCGGCCGTACGCCTAGCCTCGGCTCGTCTTTTTCGCGATCAAGTCATGATCACTCGATTTGTGAGTCAAGACGCGAACGTTGAAGAATGGCCGGTTCGCGTGGCTAAGTTGCTGGCCGCATCCGATGCGCCCATTCCTGAAAACAGTGGCTTCCGTCATGGCGACATGATCGCGGATTTGTTGAAACGGGATGATCTCATTGCAGATTCGAATTGGCGAGATGCTATGGCCATGGCGATCGTGAGTCACCCGGATACTCTTCATTACGTGCTCAGCGCATCCAGGCCGCTCTCCACCTTGGGAACCAAGGTTGTCGAACTGGCGGTTGCTAGCATCGCTCAGCAGAAAAAACTCGACCACTTGTTCAACAGTCCGGCCGCTCTCGACCAGTTCCGCACCGCCGACCCGGCAACGGCCGATGCCTTTCTGACCGGCATTGCCGCAGCATGGCCGAAGGATTACGTGCCGATGCTCGACGAAGCCACGCAGAAATCGCTCGGCAATCTCCTCGGTCAACTCCAGGACCCCGCTCGCAGTAAACTAGTCAAACTCGCCATGTCCTGGGGCGTCAAGGACGTCGCGGAGCGATTCGTCCCCATCGTGAATTCCTTACTCAAGACAGTCGCCAACGAAATGGCAACCGACAAACAACGCTCGCTCGCCGCCCTTCAGGTCATCGAATTCCGAAATGACGATGACGACGTGGTGACGAAGTTTCTCGAAACTCTCTCGCCCCGCTCCTCGCCCGAACTGGCTGCCGGCATCTTCGATGCTCTCGGCAACAGCAAGTCGCCGATCCTCGGTAAGACCGTTATTGGAAAACTGAAAACGCTCTCCCCCGCGGGTCGAACCGCCGCTCTACGCTTGCTGCTCGCTCGCACAACGTCGTCGCGCGATCTGCTCGATGCGATCGAGAAGGGCGACCTGTCGATCACGGAACTGACGCTCGAACAACGCCAAACGCTTTCCACTCATCCCGATAAAGTGATCGCAACGCGTGCTCGCACTCTGCTCGCCAAGGGCGGCGGGTTGCCGAACGCGGACCGTCAGAAGGTCATTGAGGAAGTCATCGACTCCACGCGGAAGAAGGGCGATGCCGAGCTCGGCAAGGCCGTCTTCAAGGCCCAATGCGCCAAGTGTCATGTACATGGCGCGGAGGGTACCCGCATCGGTCCCGATCTGACCGGCATGGCGGTGCATAGCAAGGAACATCTGCTGATCGACATCATCGACCCGAGCCGCAATGTCGAAGGGAACTTCCGCATCTACAAGGTGACTACGCTCGACGGCAAGCTGCTGAACGGCCTGCTCGCGTCGGAGACCAAGACCAGCATCGAGATCATTGATGGCGAAGCCAAGAAGCACGCGCTGCAGCGGCAGGACATCGAAGAGATGACCGCGTCGAACAAGTCGCTGATGCCGGAAGGTTTCGAGAAACTCATCAAGCCCGATGAACTGGTCAACCTGCTCGAATTCCTGACGCAGAAGGGGAAATACCTGCCGATCCCGCTCGACAAGGCGGCCACGGTCGTCAGCACCAAGGGGATGTTCTACAGCGAGGAGGCTTCCGCTGAGCGGATCATCTTCCCCGATTGGACGCCGAAGATCTTCGAAGGGGTCCCGTTCCAACTCGTCGACCCGCGCGGCGACAAGGCTCGCAACGTCATCTTGCTGCATAGCGACAACGGCAAGATTCCGCCGACGATGCCCAAGACCGTAACCGTCCCGTGCAACACGGCCGCCAAGGCCATTCATCTGCTCAGCGGCGTCAGCGGTTGGGGTTCGACCGTCGGCGACCGCAAGACCGTGTCGATGATTGTCCGCCTGCATTACGAGGACGGCAAGAAAGAAGATCACGAACTGCGCGACGGCGTCCACTTCGCCGACTACATCCGCCGCGTGGACGTACCCGGCTCGAAATTCGCCTTCGCCGTGCGCAGCCAGCAAGTGCGTTACCTCGCGGTCACGCCAAACCGCGAGGCGGTCATCAAGGAAATTGAATTCGTCAAAGGCCCGGACAAGACAGCCCCGATCGTCGTGGCGGTGACGGTCGAGACTCGCTAGTCGATACAAACGAACTTAACGAGGCTTGTTTCTAAACCTATAAACAGGTTCAACATGACATTCCTCAATCGGTCTTCCTCGTTCAGCACAACGGCTTTCCCGGCGAAGGCGGCAAGAGCAGCGGCGCCTGCCGCAAGGCGGCTGAAGAGGAGTTTCCGGAAGGGAAATAGTTCGAGTCCAAAAGAACTGGAAAGTCAACGACCGGAGGAATCGTCGGAAGTCCGCACGATCCTTCGGTCGTTGTCGTTATGCCACAAGCCGTAAGCTCGGCCGCGCCTGCACTTCCGCCAGAATTTCCGTGAGCAGCACCTTTTCCATCTCGACGAGAGCCCGTGCAATGGGCGAGCCGTCGAGCGGGCGATGGTCAATGGTGACGCGCATCTCAATGCGGCCATCCGGTTCGAACAGGCCGTAATGGATGGCCGTTAACGGCGCGAGGATCGTTTCAATGCCCGCGCCATGGGCCGCGGTGGTACTCAACGCGAAGGTGCCGAAGTAGCGGGCACGACGGCTACCCGACCAGTGGTAACCCACGTTCCAGATCAACCGGCGGATCGGCAGCGGCATCCGCCCGATCAGCCGCATGAATTTGAATGTGGGATTTTCGGTGAGCGGCCCCGTGCGAAGCAGATCGATGGCCTGTTGAAGATCGACGAGGGAACGCTGGTCCGGCTTGCGGAGGCGGCATTGCAGCGAGATCATTTCGCCTTCATAATCGCGCTCGACAACAATGGTGGCGTGGTTGCAGGGATGCTCGTAATAGTGCGGGTACGGGTAGCTCATGTAGACGCGGCGCAGATGCGGATGCCGGGTCGCGACGATCGAGAACGCCTTGATGAACATCGCCGTCCAGCTTGGTTTGTTCGTGCAGCGCTCGCGCGCTTCGATGAGCGGGGCGAGGCTCAGCGCGCGTTCGATGGTCACCAGCGGCACCTTCTGGCCCAGGCGCATGAGCTCGTGAATATTGCCACGAAACCAGGAGATACCGATGCGCCGGCGAGTCGCTTGAGACATCTACATGCTCCGTGTGATCGTTGCTTCGATCTACTACCAATAGGCCATCAGTACGTCACCTTTTGACGCGAGTCAATAGGGGTTTCTCGCGCCCAGACGCTGGCAGGGCCATTCCTTTGTTGAGTTTGCGGATTCGGAAGGAGTTGGGTAAGCGGGGCGGCTCTCCTCGCCGATCAATAAAACTACTTGCCCCCTTCTCGCCGTGAAACGCCTCGAACTCGGACGTCGAGCCGCTAGAGTAAATTTGCGGCGTCCACTTTCACTCGCAATCCCTTGGTGCGTCCATGCGTAACGGTTTCTTGCTTTGTTTGAATGTTTCGCTCGGGGTGTTTCTGCCCTCATCCATGCTCGCGGCCAAAGATGAAACGGTTCGCATCGTCTTCGCGGGCGACATCATGCTCGACTGTTTGCCCGGCGAGGACATCGCCAAGGGGAAGGATCCGTTCGCCGACTTTGCCGAGTTGTTGGATGGAGCGGATCTTTCGATCGGCAATCTCGAATGTGTGGTCGCCACCTCCGGCAAGGCCGTCGCGAAACCGTGGACATTTCGCGCTCGCCCGGAGGTGCTCAAGACGCTCGGCAAGCATTTTCACGTGGTATCACTCGCCAACAATCATACCGGCGACTTCGGCCACGACGCCTTTCTCGAACAATTGGGATTGTTGCAAAAGTGCAAGATCGGCTACTTCGGCGGGGGCAAGGACATCATCGAGGCCCGCGTGCCGCTCGTGGTTGAACGCAAGGGAATCCGCATTGCCCTGCTCGGCTACAACGAATTCCAGCCGCGCGAGTTCGAAGCGGGACCGACCTGGCCCGGCGTCGCCTGGGCGGTCGAAGAGCAGATGATCGCCGACATTCAGAATGCGCGAACCAAGCTCAAGGCGGATGTCGTGATTCCGTATTTGCACTGGGGCTGGGAAGAGTACGCCAAGCCCAATCGCGGTCAGAAGAAGCTGGCCCGCGCCCTGCTGGATGCCGGCGCGGACATGGTCGTCGGCGCCCACCCACATATCGTGCAGGGGGCCGAGATCTATAACAACAAGCCGATTGTCTACAGCCTGGGCAATTGCGTCTTCGACGGCTTCACCACGAAGAAGCTGCGAATCGGCTGGTTCCTGTCCCTCGATGTGACCAAGACCGGCGTCCAGCGCTGGCACACCGTGCCCCTGCTCCTCGACGAACGCGGCACCCCCCGGCGAATGCCCGATCTCGCGACTCCCTCCGGGGAGAAAGACGACCCCAAGGTACACCTGCGCATTGGGGCGCTGCGGTAAAGACTCCCCGGAAAGAATCGCCAGTCTTAATGATGAGGCGGCTGCCCCAGCACCGGAATGGAACCCGCCAGCACATTGCCGCCGCCGAGGGCTTGATAGGCGTTGACGATGGCGGACAGTTGCTGCCGTTTGGTATCGATCAAGACCATTCGCGCGTCCCGAAGGTCGCGCTGGGCCAAGAGCACTTCGACGTATTCGGCACGCGCATTTTGAAAGAGCTTGTCGGCACTATCGACCGATGTGCAATTTAGCGGGCGCGTAAGACGGCATGCAAGCAATTTTTGCACCTTACTCGTCTCTCAACGTTCCGCTGCGCAACGCCTTCGGACGCGGCTTCACGACCGGCGTGCCAGCGCCGCCTCGACCATGGCGATGATGAATTGCGGGTGCGTTCGCCCGAGTGCCTGCAGGCCATCGAATATCGGCTCGCTGTGCAGATACGGATTGGGGTTCACTTCGAGGATAAACGGCCGTTGATCTTCCGTCAGGCGAAGATCGACGCGGCCGCAGTCGCGCAGGCCGATTAACCGATAAGCCGCCATTGATATATCCAGGACGCGGCGTTCCACCTCGGGTTCGAGACGCACGACCGATTGTATGGGCGTCTTCTGAAACTCCGGCGATTCCACATTCCATTTCGCTTGATACGAATAGATCGGCCACGAACCGGACTCTTCGTGGGGCGGGAAGCAGATTTCCGCCAGGGGGATCGAGACCAGTTTTGAGCCTGGATCCTCGATGATGTTCGCCAGCAATTCCCGGCCGAAGACGAACTCCTCGATCAGGACGGGCGGTCCATAGCGATCGAGCACGTACCGCACCTGTCGATCGAGTTGTTCCGGCGAGGAGACGACACTCGCTTGCTCGATGCCGACGCTGCAATCCTGTAAGGCGGGTTTGACGATCGCCGGCCAGCCGAAGCGCCAGGGCTGGAACGGCGTCGAATCGACGACCTGGAAGCCGGGCGTCGGGATGCCCGCGCCATGAAGCAAGAATTTGGTGCGGACCTTATCGCGACCCAGCGCGAGAGCGGCGGAAGGGCAACCCGTGAAGGAGACGTTCAACCATTCCAGCAAGGCGACGACGGAAATCTCCGTCCCCGTTTGGGTGGCGATCCCTTCGAACATGTTGAAAACCACGGCCGGCGGACGATCGCGCAATTCATCGAGCAACGGCCGCGGATCATGGGCAAAGCCGAGCGAGTGTGTCTCGTAGCCAGCTTCTTCAAGGATCGTCGCAATGATCCCGGACGACTCAATGACGTCATGCTCCGCGCCCGCCTCGGGATGATCGAGCGGCAGAACCGGTTCGTTGTGGATGACGAGAACACGCGGCAAACCCATCGGCGGTGAATCCTTCTGCTGGCGACGAATTAGCGTGAGGTATCGGTCATCTTACGAACGCCTAAGAGGGATTGTACTATCTCATCCGGACGGGGTTGACATAGAATGAATGCGATCAGATGAGTAGAACCAAGCGCGATCAAACATTTGATTTCCAAAAATCAGACCGCGAACGTTTCGCTTGTTATTATTCCTCAACCAGGGAGCTATTCGATGACTCGCATTGACATGAACACCGCGCCACCAGCCGTCAAGAAGTTCATTCGCGCCCTTTCAATCGGTGCGGACGGCGTCGAATTGACTCTGGACGGCGACGTCGTCTGCCGAATTATCCCGCCGGGACAACTCACCGATTCGGAAAGAACTTCAAAACTCAAAGAGATGCGCCAACTTCTAGCCCAAGCCCATGAAAACAGTGAGAACTTTCCATCGACTGAAATTGAGACCAGAATCCGCGGCGCCTTGAAATCTGTTCGTAAAGGGCGGTGAAATGGTCACCGCCATTCTCGACACGAACGTCTTCATTCGAGCGGCACTTCGCCCCAACTCTCCTTCCGACCGCGTTTTGAACGCATATTCAGAGGGACAATTTCAACTTGTACTTTCCCAAGCGGTGCTGGAAGAATTGCTTAGCGTTCTGCTCTTGCCCGATATCCGTGAAGTTCACAGCTGGTCGGACGACCAGATTCTCCGCTTCGTTACATCTCTACCCTCTCGAGCCATCGTCTACCCTGGTGAATCGCCGGTTCCAGCCAGCTTGCCACGCGATGTCACGGATGTGAAATTTCTTAGCCTAGCTCAGGAATCCAACGCGGATTTCTTGGTCACGAAGGATGGGCGACACCTCTTGCGGCTTAAGAAATTTCGGCAAACTCGTATCGTGACTCCTAGTCAATTCCTCGCCAGTCTCTCATCAGATTAGACGTTTGATGGAGTTGTCCTCACTTCTTCGGCGGCGCCGCCGCCACTGTCGGGATCGGCGTCGTCGAGATCTCCGACTTGATGTCGCGCAAGTGCAGGTCGATGAATTGCCGCACGCGTTTTTCCAGTTCCGGGCCGCCTCCCATGGCGTGGCCGCCGTCGGTCACCGCGATGAGCAACGACGATGCCCCCGCTTTCTTCAAAGCGGCATCCAGATTCGTGGCATTCGTGAAGTTGACGCGCATGTCCATGGTGCCGTGCGCCGTCAGGAATGGCACGGCGTCCTTCGACACATAGGTCAACGGCGAGGCCGCCTTGGCCTCGGCAAGCTTCTCCTTGATCGAGCCGCCCAGAAGACCGCTCACGGCCGGGTCGTCCTTGAGGGCGGCTTCGCCTTGCATCAACGGCGCGGCCATATCAGTCGGCCCACAGCGATTGATCACGCAGGTGACCTTGCTGCTGAGCTTCGTGAATTCGCCGAGATCGCCTTCGAGTTCCTTCACTCCGGCGGTCAAGCCGAGCAGCGACACGAGGTGCCCGCCTGCCGAGCCGCCCTGGACGGCAATGCGATCGGGATCAAGGTTGTACTCCTTGGCATGGCCGCGAACCCAACGGATGGCGGCCTTGCAATCGTAAATCTGCGCGGGCCATTTGGCCTCGCCGGAAAGCCGATAGCCAACCGAGACGCCGGCGTAGTTGCCCGAGCTCGCCTGCTGGGCCGCCGCCGAGCCGTAGCCTATCCGATCGCCGCCGCTCCAACCCCCGCCGTGGATGTACACGACAACCGGCAACGGTTTGTCGTTCGCTCGCTTCTTCGGCAGGTACAGGTCGACCATTTGCTTCGGATTGGTGTTGCCGGCATAAGGCTGATCGAACTTGATGTCGACGTTCGGTCCGAACTGTTTCTGGAGCGTTTCGCGGGGCGAAGGCGCCTTTTCTTGCGCGAAGCCCGGGCCTGCCAGCAGCAGGGCGAACAGGGACGAAGTTTTCAGGAGAGAGATTCTCATGGTCGTGGTTTCCAGGAAGGTTGAAGGTTGGCGGGTAGCGTTAGATTGAGCGACCGGCCGGGGGAAGTCAAGATGGCGGCTACAATATTGGCGGGAGGGCCGTCCGCTCCCTTTCCCGGGGCATGGCGAAATACTACTCTCAAGAAAATGGCAAATACCCTTATCGTCGAAACCTATCCCGGCATGGGCCGCGGCGTCTGTTCCACGGTCCCCATACTTCGCGGAACCATCGTGGAAGTGTCCCCGGTCATTCCGTTGTCAGCCAAGGATTGGAAACTGATCAAGCTTACGATCTTGGAAACATACGTCTACGCTTGGGGAAAGAAGGGTCGGGAACTTGCCGTCCCGCTCGGCTTTGGCGGAATCTTCAATCACGCGGACGATCCCAATCTGACGTTCTTCCTCAATCTGAAGAACAAATGGATCACCTTCCGCGCCCGCCGCGACATCCCCGCCCACGAGCAGTTGACGATCGACTACCAGTGGACGAAGGCCGATCGGAAGAAGTTCTTCGGGGAAGGCGGGTGACCTTCTTCCTGCCTATTCACCCAGCCGGCGGCACGGAGACCGTTGCCAAAATCTTCACCACGTCCGCGAAGTCGCATGGCTTCACCAGATGGTGATCGAACCCCGCTTCCTTGGAGTTCTGGCGGTCAATCTCCCGCCCGTAGCCGGACATGGCGACAAGGAGGGTGTTCTTGAATGCCGGTTTCTGGCGAAGCTGCTTCGCGACCAAGAAGCCGTTGAGGCCTGGCAAGCCGATGTCCAACAGCACCACGTTTGGTTGAAAATCCAGAGCTGTTTTCAAGACTGAAAGCCCATCGAACACCGTTCGAACTTCATGCCCGGACACTTGCAACAGCATGGCGAGGGTCGCCACCGTATCCACGTTGTCATCCACCACCATTACTCTTAATGACGAACCGGAGGTCGGCCGACTCAGTTGGGCGTGCGGTGTTGACGTCGATTGGGGAGACGGAGCGATCGGCAGCCGCACGACGAACTCACTCCCTTGCCCCAACACGCTCGAAACTTCGACCGTTCCCTGATGCAATTCCACGAGACGCCGCACTAGTGCCAGGCCAATGCCTAATCCGCCTTGCGAGCGGTCCAAAGAACGGTCCGCCTGGGTAAACAAGTCGAAGATGTGAGGCAATATTTCGGGGATCATGCCGACACCCGTATCGCGCACGCGAATCAAGACATAGGACGGTGAGGTAGGGAGTCGGCGAGAGTCGGAGCCGACATTGCCGTCCTTCTTATCTTTTTCTCCCTGTCTTCTTGTCTCCAGGTCTCCCAGCTTTCCCCTCGCCGCATCCTCCTCAAGTTCCACGGTGACCGAGATGCGGCCGCCGGGATCGGTGTATTTGGCCGCATTGGTCAGCAAGTTCACCATGACCTGTTCCAACCGGGCGGCGTCGGCAACTATCCAGATTGCCTCGGTCGGCACGGAGACCGTGAGTTCATGCTTGCGTTGGTCGATCAGTGAGCGGACCGTTGACACCGAATGATCCACGACAACGCCCAACACGATCCGTTGCTGGTTTAACTGAATTCGACCCGTCGTAATGCGAGAGACTTCGAGAAGCTCATCAACGATTCGAACCAACTGCCCCACCTGCCGTTCGATGATCTGGCCGGATTGCTGAAGGGCCGGGTTTTCGATTCCCTGCAGACGGTTCTGATTGGTGTGCAGGCGTAGAAGAAGGGCGGCATTCAGGATGGCGGCAAGTGGATTGCGAAGTTCATGGCTGAGCATGGCCAGGAATTCATCCTTGCGGCGATCCAGGTCGGTGAGCGCGGCCGCCTGTTCCTGCGTCAGGCGTTGCAAACGGCTGCGTTCGGTGATGTCGCGAATATTGCATTGAACGACTTGATGATGATCCTCCGGATAGACATTGCTGACGAACTCGACTTCAACTTTTTGTCCCGTCCTGCTTTCGAGCGGCAAATCCTCGTAGCGTAGGTAACCCTTCTCTTGCAGCTCCCGGTATGCGGACTGGCTCTCGTGGATGTCTCGGAACAGGCCGATCTCCCACAACTCCTTGCCCAGGAACTCATCGTGCGAGTAACCCAGCAAATCCGTCATGAACGGGTTGGCGTCGATCACCTTTCCCGTGCCGGCGTCGAGAATGAGGATGCCGTCCTTGGCGTGCTCGAATAGCCGTCGGTAGCGGACCTCCGAATCACGCAGGGCTTCCTCGGCGCGAATGCGGGTGGAGATGTCCATGAAATAACAGACCACGCCGAATTGCCCGACAGGCAAGGCAATGCGATGAATCTGCCAGTCGTAGTACTCACGCACCTGACGGTCGGAGCGCACCTCGGAAAACTCCGGTGCGGCGTACGGTTCACCCGTCCTGAGAGTGTGTTCGAAACGAGCGACGATTTCATCGGCAACTATCGGCGGCCATATCATATGGATGACATCCGCAAAACGTCTGCCGACTAGCTCCCCGATATCGCCGAACACGGGGCGAGCATTTCGACTCACGAGCCGGATGCGGAGTTCCGCATCCACCAAATACATGCTGATCGGGGAAGCGTCAAAGAGTTTCTCCAATCGGTCGAAGCTATCGCGCAGCGCGTCCCGCGTATGTTTGCGTTCGGTGATGTCCTCAATGGCAAGTAGAACGAGATAGGGATCGGTGCTCTCCGGCGGAAACGTGCGAGCGTTGAGGAGCATGCTCCTTCGCCCAAGACCAGGGAAGTCGTGCTCCACCTCGAAGTCTTCAATGGATTGGCTATTGCTCAGGATCTCGGTCAACAAAGTCCGTAGTCGGGGAATGTTCCATTGACCATTGCCCAGATCATAGACGAATCGGTCCTCCGTCTCATCTTTCGAGACACGAAAACCCCGGTAGAAGGCGCCGTTGGCCGTGCGGACCCGCAAGTCGCCCTCGAGGACCAGAAAAGGCTCGCGCAATGTCGCAATGATGCTTTCGGCATAGGCCAGGGCGTCGTGCTCGGACATGCGCATGTCGGGGTTCACGTTCGTTCCTCATCGTGGTTTTGGTCCCACGAAACGAAAAAAGCCGACGAGGGGGAGCACCTAAGAGTGCTCCCCCTCGTCGGCTTACTCAAGAGTGGCCTCCCGGCTAAGCCGAGCTGCCCCTCATCTAGTCTTCCGAATCTATAACTCAACGTATCGAACGACCGCGCGAATTCAAGGACGTTCACTGCTTGGGCAGGTTCGCGACCACGCCGGTTCCCGCAACACCGTTCCAGGCTACGCGGGTTCTTGAACAACCTTGATCGAACGATTTTCTACTCTGGTGGCCGTGAGCCTGAACCGGCAAAGTTTGCCCCATTTACCAAATCGGAATCGCCCGCTCAGTTCGCACTTGCGGAATGCCGATGAATGAGTATAAGGATGAGTGGGCAGGAAGCCCGCTTCTCGGATCCGTGCATGCATGGAGGCTGCCAGATGAACCCCGCGATCAATCTCGTCGATCAGTTGCTTAAGCAAGGGCGGCATCTTTCCAAGATGGGCCGTCTGGGCGAAGCCCGTCGCCGTCTCGATCAACTGCTCGCCCTGCCGGAGGTGCCCGATCCCATCCGGATCGAAGCCCATCAGTTGCTCGGCGACATCCATCTCGACGCCCAGTGCTATCGCCGAGCCCGGCGGCATCTGGTCACCGCGATCAAGCTTGATGCCAACAACGCCGAGGCCCATTACCAACTGGGTGAGATCCTCGATCTCGATCCCGATATTGACCCCAAGAAGGCCGCGCGCTCCTACCGCCGGGCGCTCGAACTGGTGCCGGACGAAGCGCGTTACTGGAGCGCCTTCGGACAGAGCAACTTACGCCTGGGCCGCGAGAAGCAGGCTTATGGGGCGTTCGTCGCCGCCGCCGATCTGGCGCCGATGGACATGGCCGTCATCCACGAAATCGTCGACGGCCTCTGCTTCCTCGATCGTGAAGACGATGCCCGCTCGGTCCTGATGGCGGCCCGCTTCCGCCTGGGCCATGATTCGGAACTCGAGCAACTCTGGGAACGCTTCCGTTTTCTGCAGGTTCACCAGAAGCAGCAGACGACCAAGCAGCGCGAGGCCCTCGAAAAAGGGGAGGCCGCCATCCTGCCGTTCGTCCCGGCCAAGAAGACATCATCGAATACCGGGGAACCGGTCATCCTGCGCCACGACCGCAAGTCGCGGTCGACCCCGCACCTGTTGCAAATGCCCGACCCGAAACGGGCGAACTGAGCTTGGTGGGCGATCACGTTTCCAGCCCAAACTGGCCGTGATCGCCAAAGTTGCCGTAGGTAAAGCGATTGAGGAAGCGGAAGCAGGCGATGCCATCGAAACCGGCAGTGATGGAGGGAACGCTCACGGCACGGATGCGTTGGTTGAAGTCTAGCTCGGGGATCCGAATACGAACGGCGTAGATCTTGAAAGTGCCAGAGAATGATCCGCCGAGTTGAACTTCGAACATGGTCTCGCTTGCAAACATCTGACAGTCACCCTCGTTCAGCACGATCTCAAACGACGATTGATCGGAACCACCACCGGTGTCGGCGAGCAGGTCGCGCCATTTGCGTCGGGGCGCCTTACCCGTCCCCAGAAATACGGTAATTCGCGGCCTTCCCAGGAGCTATGGCCACTTAGCGAGAAGCATCAGAGTAATTCCCAGATGTATTCGACCTTGTTGTAATCGATTCCTGCTTCGAACCAAAACGAATGGTCGGATGCGGGATCCAACTCTTCAAGCCGATCAATCACATCATCAAGTGTGTCGGTTACGACAACCACCTCCCCTTTCAAAATTCCAATGAACTTCCCCTTGTTAGGCGATTTGGGATTCAAGAGTGCTTCGTTGTTGATTTGATCGGCCAGCGCTCGATCCTGTTCTTGCATCTCAGATGCCCAAGGCATGATTTGACCTCCTATTTCAGGTGAGTTTTGTTCGTTGGTTGATGATACTTCAAACAACCGATTCGAGTAAAGCCGTTTCTTTCACGCCTTCCCCAGCACCAAATCCACCACCCAGCAGCCGCGCACGTGCGGCCCCGGGTCCTGGCAATGTTTGATGATCTCCTCGTTGTCGCAACCTGCATCCATTAGGGCATCGCCCAGAATGGGCATGCATTAGATTTCGATTCCGAACTGGCCATGATCGCCGAAGTTGCCATAGGTGAAACGGTTGACGAAGCGGAAGCAGGCGATGCCGTCAAGACTCGGAGAGGTGAGAACACCGGCAACAGAAACGGGTCCATTGAATCCGGGTTGTGGGATTTGTATGCGAACCCGATAGATCGGAAACGATCTGGAAATCGATCCGCCGATCTGCACGGAGGTCAATCTCTTTCCGCCGCACATCAGACAATCATTTTCGTCGAGAACCATCTCGAACGTCGCCCTGGCCGAGCCGCCGCCGGTGTCGGCCATGAGATCACGCACGAATTGTTGCCGCCCGGCCGCTCTCGTTAGAACAACTTGAATTCGAGGTCTGTCGTCGAGCAGCGACCAGAGTGCGCGGGGCATCAGTGCAACTCCCAGATATACTCAACATGCTCGGGGTCTCGGCTGGTGTCGGCAATAAACACTTTGCGTGAATCCGGCTCGATTTCATCCAGCACACGATCGACCTCATCCAAGTCTTCGGAAACGATTACAACTTTGCCATTCGCGATGCCGACAAATTTCCCCACGTAAGGAGACTGGGGATTGGAGCGCGCCTCGCGGTTGATTTGGTCACCCAGGGCTTCGTTTGCATTTTGAATCGCATCTGGAGATGGCATGAAATTGCTCCTGCGTATATGAGCCGCTTACATTTGAATCGTACCAAAATGGGTGTAACAAAAGCAAGTTCGTCACTCCTTCCCCAACACCAAATCCACCACCCAGCAGCCGCGCACGTGCGGTCCTGGGTCCCGGCAATGTTTGATGATCTCCTCGTCGTCGCAACCGGCATCCATCAGGGCGTCGCTCAGAGTGGGCATGCGATGCAACCGGCATCCATCAGGGCGTCGCCCAGAATGGGCATGCGGTCGAAGGCACGCTCTTCATAGATGGCTTGAGCAACGCCGGTGACGTCGGGGGTGAGCCAGCGGGGGTTGAGTTCGACGGGGCGAAAGGGGTTGCCGAAGATGTCGCGAAGAAGGTGGGTTTGTGCTCCCGTTTCTTGCTCTTTCTTCTGGAATCTCACCGTTGCTGCCATTTCAGCGGCGTATCTTGGCTTTGCATTTAGTCCCAAAGCGTTCAATACAGCTGTCATTGCTTGATCGTCAAGATAGCCAACAAATCCGTCAATCTGTTCGTTTTCCAATGTGCAACAAGCCGCCGCCACCATTGCATCGTGAGCCTCTTGTTCAGTCGCTTTCGAGTCTGCGTATTGCTCAGAAATTTCGATGGCTCGTTGGCAGTCGGCTTCAACAATCATATCCCAAATTCGACGGCAACAAGCACATGCGAAGAATCGCAATTTCCGGTTGCTTGATTTGCCCTCGAGAGACGCCAGCATCAATTGCGGGTCTGTGCATTCCAGCCACTCTTGCTCGGACATGCCGGCCTCCTCACCGTTCAAACTTCGAGTCCAAACTGGTCTGGATCGCCAAAGTTGCCATAAGTGAAGCGGTTCAAGAAACGGAAGCCGGCGAGTCCATCGAAGCCGGTCAGAACGATGGGAACACCGACGACCTGAAGGATGCGATCAAACCCAATTTGGGGAACTTGAATGCGAAGCGAATATAGCGGAAAGGCGCCCGAGAATGCGCCGCCCAATTGAATGGTAGTGGTAAGAGTCGCATTGCTCGCCAAGCAATCTTGGTCGGTCAGGATTAACTCAAATGGCGCTTGCATGGAACCAGCCCCGGAATCCGCTACCAGATTTCGAGGCGACAGAAGCATGCCGCTTAGCGTATTGAGAACAACTTCGAGGCGTGGCCGACCGCGATGAAGCGGCCAGATCGCGCGAGGCATCAATGAACCTCCCAAACGTATTCAACAACACTATAGTCCCTGCTGGCTTCGATCAGCCGAGTTCGCTTGGGATCCGGCTCGATACGTTGAAGCTCCTTGAAGGTCTCGTCCAGCGTATCCGAAACGGTGACAACTTTGCCATTGGCGACGCCTACCCATTTCCCCGCATAAGGTGAGTGCGGGTCGGCAAGTGCTTCCCGGTTGATTTGATCGACGAGAGCGCCATTGAGTTCACGAATTTCGGTGACGGACATGGAGGTTCTCCCTGCGTATACTCGCCAAATTTTGTCATGTAAAGAGATCATCAAATTCATCCGGCACTTCAATTAGACCTTTGGCGCTCCCCGGATGCGGGTAGCCTGGCCAAGTTGGATTCAACGCCTTCGGCTGTGTATTGGCTAATAAACGAATCGATCAACCTGTCTGGCTACGAATCTCGACGGTCTCTCCCGCTTCCGCCGCGGCCAGCAATTCGGGTAATCGTTCTTGGGCTTCCTCCGACGTGACTTGCGTCATGGCATCACTCTCCTTCAAATCAACTCTATCATACTTGAATACTCTTCAAGTGTGAATCGATCCCGAGTCACACGCTCAATGCCGAAAGTGCCGCATCCCCGTGCAGAGCATCGCGAGGCCGTGTTCGTCACACGCGGCGATCGAGTCGTTATCGCGTTGCGAACCGCCCGGTTGCACGATCGCGGTGACGCCCGCCGCAGCCGCCGCGTCGACGTTGTCGCGGAAGGGGAAGAAGGCGTCCGACGCCAGGACCGAACCGCGCACGCGGTCGCCAGCCTTGCGGATCGCGATCTGCACGGAATCGACCCGGCTCATCTGACCCGCGCCGACGCCGACGATCATGCCGTCCCGGGCCAGCACGATGGCGTTGCTCTTCACGTGTTTGCAGACCTTCCAGGCGAACTTTAAGTCGGCCATCTCCGCGGCGTTGGGCTGTCGTTTCGTCACCGGCCACCAGTCGGAACCCGGGACGCGATCACGCCCTTGCACAAGCAGCCCTCCGTCGACACGACGGAAGTCGAGCGAGTCCGCTGTCGGCTGGGCGAGGTCGAGTGGCCCAATTTTTAAGATGCGGACGTTCTTCTTCCAGGTGGGCCGTGTGGTCAGAATCTCGAACGCTTTCAAGTCAAAGTCAGGGGCGATGATGCATTCCACGAAGCGGTTCGGCTCGGCCAACTTGAGAGCGGTCGCCTCGTCGAGCGTCCGGTTAAACGCCAGGATGCCGCCGAAGGCGCTGGTCGGGTCGCCTTCGAACGCCTTCTGGAACGCATCAGCCAAATTCGATGCGAAGGCCGCCCCGCACGGGTTATTATGCTTGACGACGACCGCGGCCGGCTGATCGAACTCGCGCACGAGATTGAGGGCGCTATCGAGATCGAGAATGTTGTTGTAAGAAAGCTCTTTGCCATGCAGGACATCGGCCCCGGCGACGCAATCGCGGCGATGGCCGGCCTCGACGTAGAACGCCGCCTTCTGATGCGGGTTCTCGCCATAACGGAGCAACTGCTTCCGTTGAAATTGCAGCGAGAGTGTCACCGGGAGCGGCTCGGGCGCGGCCCGACTTGCGAAGTAATCGCTGATGGCGACATCGTACGCGGCGATCCGCGCGAACGCCGCCGCCGCGAGCTTCTCACGAGTCGCCAGCGACAGGGCGCCGGCCGACTTCTTTAATTCCTCCGCGACGGCGTCATACTGGTCGGGCTCGGTGATGACGCCGACGGCCGCGTAATTCTTCGCCGCCGCCCGGATCATCGTCGGCCCGCCGATGTCGATGTTCTCGATCACTTCATGGAGCGCGACGCCCGGCTTCGCCACGGTCTGCTCGAACGGGTAGAGATTGCAGACGATCAGATCGATCGGCTTGATCGCATGTTCCGCCAGCGTCTTCAGATGGTTGGCGTCGTCGCGGCGGGCCAGCAGCCCGGCATGCACGAAGGGGTGCAGCGTCTTTACCCGGCCGTCGAGCATCTCTGGAAATTGGGTCAGTTCGCTGACGTCTTTGACCTTCAGCCCGGCCTTCTTTAGAGTCTCGCGCGTTCCGCCGGTCGAAACGAGTTCGACACCCGCTTCGGCCAGGGCGTGGGCGAACTCGACGAGGCCGGTCTTGTCGCTGACGCTCAGCAGAGCGCGTTCAATTTTACGGCTGGCGAAGAACTCAAAAGGCGCGTTCGAAACCATGGTGTTCGCTTCTCGATGGAGTGGAGTCAATCGAGAGTTGATCTACGAGAAGCACTGGTCATCGTCGTGACGTGGGACAATCTCTCGTTTAACCGCGGGCCTGGTCGCTGCCGAATTCCTCGGCTTCGATGCGGCCGCTGGGCCATTCGAGCCAGAGGAGGCGCTTGAAGTGGTAGTCGCCGCCGATGTTGTGGCCGATGGTTCGGCCGAGCCGATTTTCGCGCGCACAGTGGGTGTGGCCGCTGAAGGTAAACGCGATGCGGTCGGAGCGCTGGCGCAGGGCGTCTTCGAGTTTCTGATTTCCCGAGAAGGCGCGCCAGAGCAAATCGTCGAGGGTGTAAGGCTCCCGCGCGGGGTAGTTCAACCCGCGGAACGAGGGGTGATGCGTGACGACAATGGCGCGGGCCATCTGGGCCAGGCCGTCATCGATGTGCTTCACGAGCGTGTCGACGCATTCGTTGGTGAAGCTGCCATCGGTATAGGGCCAGCGGACGTAGTGATAGTCGTTATGCCGGCCGCGAATGAACTTTTTCGAGCGTAGGCGCTCGCACCAATCGGGCGTGGTCTGTTTCAAATCTTCAATGGACCAGGAGTGATCGTACCAGTTGATCGACCCGGCAATGGCGAGTTGATGATCGGGGAACAGAAGCGGGCCGTGATCGAGATAGTGGAAGCCGCGCTCGTGTGCCAGTTGCGGCAACAGTTGTTGATAGAGGCGGAGCGAATCGCCGCGGGGATCGGTCGAGGTGACCCAGATATCGTGGTTGCCGGGGATCAGGGCCTTCAAGCAGGGCAGGTTCGCGAATAGATCGAGACAGCGGGCGAAATCGTCGCCTGCGCCGATGTCGCCGGCCAGGATCAGGACGTCCGGGGAACGTTCGAACAAGCGCGTGGCGAGTTCGAGCGTGGCCAGGTTGCCTGCCGTGTGGCGAGTTCCATAATGAAGGTCCGCAGTCAAAGCGATCCGCAGCGGACGCGGGCTTGCGTTCATACCTGAATTATAGCTTGCAAATTTCTCGCTGCCGTTGTCCTTCTCCCCGTCTTCCCCATTTCTCTTCGCGGAACAATCGGTATAGCCGGCACGCCTGGCACAATCCGCAAGGCTTTCAGCGTTGCCCCTCCAACGCTCCCCTTCGAAAAGCCCCCGGGTCGCGGCTTCACGGGTTATACAATCTGTGTATGAACGTACCCCCGGCCCCCAAACAAGCGACCGGTTGGCGGCGAGCGATCTATGTGGCGGCCGGCTTGCTCTTCGTCGGCCTCGGCTACCTCGGCGTCCTGCTGCCCGGCCTGCCGGCCACCCCGTTCCTGCTCGTCGCCAGCTACTTTTTCGTCCGGTCGTCGCCCCGGTTGCATCGCTGGCTGAATCGGTCCCCGATCTTCGGCCGCTTGCTGCGCGATTGGGAAACCCATCACGGCATCCGCAGGCCGATCAAGATCTTCGCGATCACGATGGTCGTCACGGTCGTTTCGTGCAGCATCATTTTCAGCAGTCTGCCCGAGTGGGTGAAGATCCTCATCGGCTGCCTGGCGCTGGTGGGCATCACCACCATTCTGTGTGTGCCGACGGTACGGGAGGAACGGAAGCCGGAGTGACGGGCACGTCAAGAAACGCGCTCCACGAGAAGAATGGGGCCATGGCGATTCCTCATGCGAAAGATCACGGCTTGCACGACAGGGTTTGTAGAAAAGACGATGAAACCACGAATCAATCGAATCAAACGAATGAAGAAGAAAATCGAAGCCCCGCCTTCTTATTCGTGGGATTCGTTTGATTCGTGGTTCGTTTCTTAGCAAACCATGTCGTGCACCGAAGATCACGGCTTGCGTTCCGACTCCGGGATGTGGACGACCGTGATGGCGGCGGTTTCCCAGCCGCGCGGGTGGCCCTTCCGCCAGCCGTCCCACGAGATGAAGAAGCGCTCGCCCTTTTCATCCAGGGCGTTGCCGAAGGAGCCGTCGAGGGCGTAGCCATGCTTCTCCCAGAAGGTCGCATGCAAGAACGCCAGCACCTTCCGCTTGTCGTTCTTCAGGTCGTATTGAACGATCGGCGTGCCATCGCCGACGGCCCCGCCATGAGCGCCGGGCACATAGTAAAGATACCGCCCGGTGGGGTCGGCTTCGATCGAGGCGATGTACTCTTGCTTGGCCACCGCCGCGGTGCCGAGCGTCTTGACTTCGCCAGTCTTAACGTCGAACGCCCAAAGCTCGGCCTTGGTTCCCGAGGTGCCGTAGACGATCCCCTGGGGCGTCTCTTGTGAGCAAGAACGCACATGCGGAACCTTCGAAGGCGTAATCTCGTTGGTCGCGGGGTCGTACATCTTGCCTTCCCAGAACACACGGCCCGTTGAGGGAGAGAAGATCAAGGTGCGTGTCGGGCCGTCGTCGGCCACCTTCAGGATCTTCTTGTTTTTGACGTCGATGGCGAAGAACTGAATCTTCTGATTGGGTGCGTCCTTGCCGACGGCCGAGCCGCAGTACATGATCATCCGCTTGGGGTCGAGTACGCTGGCCGGGATCGTGTGCTTCTCGATGGGGTGCGTGTAGACGATTTGGGTATCGAGCGTCTGCGGATGGGTCTTGAGAACCCATTCGCCTTTGTAACCGTGAGCGTCATTGGTCACCGTGGGGGAGCCGCGATCGGTGGCGTAGTAGAGATACCCGTCGCTGCCCATGTCGATGCGGCTTTGCATCTCGCCGGGACGATAGTTCATGTCAGCCGGGAACGCCTTGACCGATTCGAGAAACTTGGTGGTGTCGCACAGGTGGCGGAATTTCTTCGTGGCGTCGTCGTACTCCCAGAGGTGAGCGGTGCCCTTGGGGGCCAGGTGATCGTTCGACGACGAGTAGTATTTATCACCCTTCACAAACCCATCCGAGCGGTGCGACCAGGGATTGCCCGGATAGTTCTGCTCGGGGTAGAAAGCGAAATCGACGGTGGGCGCCTTCTCCGCGATGAGGACGCCTTCCTTCAAGTTCGGTCCGGGCTTCAAGAAGTCGGGCGTGCTCTCGGTCACGTACGTTTTGTCATCGGCCAACTTCGGCGGATAGGGAAGCGGATTCTTCAACTTGAGTTTCGGATCGATCTTGGGCGGCTGGCCCCAACTCACCTGACTCGCGACGAGAGCGAAAAGCAAAGCAAGACAGTAAAAGGATCGAATCATGGTCGTTTCTCGTTTTGAGAGTATTCGTCGACGTTAGGATACGGACAATTCGACATGGATGCTATTCCTGCCCCACGGCGAGCATGCCCGGCACGGAATAACGTTGGAGTAAACGAGAAAGCCCATGGACGGCCGTCCATGGGCTTTGATTTTTGCATCATGCATCTACCGTATCGGCAGCAGCGTCGTCACCGGCTGGGTTCGCTCGATGGCTGGCCATTCCAGCGGGGAGTTCAGGCGGCCGAGCCGGTCGTGATCGACCTTGCCGTTGAGTTCGTCGAAGACGTGCTTGATGTTGTCGCCCTTGTCCTTCACCGCCACGCCGGTCCATTCCTTGTACCAGGGCAGGTCGATCGACTTGGTGATCTCGTCGAGCGATTTCTTGGCGTCGATCCCCTTCTTTACTTCGGTGCGCAGGTCTTCGAAGTAACGCTTCTGCTTGCCGAGAAGATCCTTGCCGGCCATTTTGCCATGGCCGGGGCAAATGATGTCGATGTCGAGCTTTTCCAGCTTGGCGAGATTCATGGCCCACGACGCGGAGTTGCTATGGCCCATGAAGTTGAACGAACCGTTCACGCAGGCGTCGCCCGTGCAGAGGATCTTGAGCTTCGGAAGATAGGCCATCGCATCCCCGGCCGTGTGACAATGGCCGACCTGAATAAACTCGACCCGTTGCGTGCCGTCATCAAGGACGTACTTATCTTCGAACGAGATGTCGACGAGTTTCAGTTCATTGTCCTTGATGTCCTTGCGGTCCTTGCCGGCGATCTCCCAGGCCATCGGGCCGCCGGTCTTCAGCAAGCGCTCGGTCGGCTTCGACGCCACGATCTTCGCCCCCTCCTTGGCCCAGATGCAATTGCCATAGGCGTGGTCGCCATGATGGTGCGTGTCGAGCACATACTTGATCGGCTTCTTGGTCGTCTTCTTGATGTCGGCAATGACGTCGGCCGCCTCCTTCGGGAAGTTGGCGTCGATGACGACAACGTAATCCTTGAAGACGACCCAGATGTTGTTGCTGCCGCCGAAGGGGACGGTCTTGTCCGTGGCGCTGATCGACGAGTAGCGGAAGAAGACGCCGGGGGCGACTTCGACGACCTCGTTGAATTTCATTTCCGGGATCTTGGGTTTCTCGACCGGCGCCTTCTTTTCCTCGGCGGCAAACACCGCGACGACGACAGCGGTGACGGAAACAACAAGCAACAACAAGCGGCGGAGCATAATGATTCCTCACAACGTGAAGCCGCGACGCGAAGTCTTCGGAGCGGAGCGATTTCACTTACTCGAACAAGTTCGCCACTAAAACGCGAAAGCCAGGCAAATGCGGCTCGGCGACGATTTCCTGATCGGCATTGAACATCTGCGGGCGAACACCCGGGCGATAGACTGTCACCGTCTGATCATACGGATTCGCGATCCAAATGTGCGGGACGCCGGCTTCCCGAAGGACATCGACCTTCTCCTTAATGTCTTCCGTCGTATCGTTCGGCGAAAGCACCTCGATGGCGACCGTCGGAACGCCCACGATGACGGTTGATTCATCCGATTGTCGGGCGGCCGTGGCGGCGTCAACATAGATGACATCAATTCCTACCGTCACATCTGGCTGTTGTGGCAGGCGGACGCCCACTTCGCCGTCGTGCACTTTCCCTCGCGGTTTCGGCTGTTGCATTTTCCAGGCGTTGAGATGGTACGAAGTAAGAGCGGTGGTCTCAGTATGAAATCGATTGCGAACGGTCAGGGGCACTCCGTTGTCGACATCGGGATACTTCTCGCGAAGTTCGCCCTTGATGAGCCAGCGTTCCATGCCGTCGTCCGGCATGGCCAGCAACTCTTCGGTCGTCATCAGTTTGGGCGGCGCGCTCACCGACATCAGTAGCCCCTTTCACACACGGAAGATCAATAACACAGAGTATAGCAAATCCCTTCCTCACTTCGCCACGAACATCTCGTCCGTCACCTTCTCGACGCCCACGGTCGATTCCGCGAGTTCGACGGCACGTTTCTTCAGGGCATCGCTGGCGATCTTTCCCCTCAACCGCACGCCGGAACCGTCGGCTGTCACGTCGATGGTCTCCGCTGTCAGGTAGCGATCCTGATGGATGCGTTCCTTGATGCGATCCTCGAGCGCGTCCTTTTTCATCCCGAACGGCAGGCGTTCGGGGACGAGGGCTTGCACCTTCTCGGCCACCTTCCCGCCGATGCGGGCGAGCTTCTCGCCTTCGTTGCGCTGGCAACCGATGCCGCTGAGGCAGAGGAGCATCATCAACAAAAATCGCTTCATGATCGATCCATCCGTGGCCGGGGGCATTTCCTTTGACTACGTTCTCCGGAACGCGCAGTATGCCGCGATGCCGTCGCTCTGACAAGATCAAGAACCCCCGGGAGCATCCATGAAGTTCCACGAAATGACCTGGCCCCTGTTGCGGAAGGTGAATCGCAGTGAAGTCGTCGTCGTCGCGCCGATCGCGGCCTGCGAACAACACAGCCGTCATATGCCGGCCTATACTGATACGATCCTGGTCACCGGCGTGGCCGAGGGAGTGGAGCAAAGGCTGCCCCAGAAGGTCATGCTGCTGCCGACTCTCTGGTTCGGGGCCAGCCATCATCATCTGCCGTTCGGGGCCACGCTCTCGGCTTCCGTCGATCTTCACATCAATATGGTGGCCGAGATTCTGACGCCGTTGCTGGAAGACGGCTACCAGCGGATTCTGGTCTTGAACGGGCATGGCGGCAACGTCGATACTATGCAGGTCGCCCTGCGCCGGCTTCAACCCAAATACCGCGA
>Ga0105048_10004240_pt1 | contig 23404 bp, 23 predicted proteins | sample MAT05_FD_78382 | JGI IMG/M metagenome (GOLD analysis project Ga0105048, IMG submission 78382) | Freshwater microbial communities from Lake Fryxell liftoff mats and glacier meltwater in Antarctica - MAT-05 | ecosystem: Environmental > Aquatic > Freshwater > Ice > Liftoff microbial mat | place...
CAACGGTCGGTGCGTGGGCGGCGAGCTGCTGCGCTACGTCGAGGCCGAGCTGCCCGATGACGACGAAGACGAGATGGCGTTCGTGCGTCTCAAAGAGAAGTGGCCCCTGGGGCATTTGGCGCGCGTGTTGGGTGTCGCGCGAGAAGAGCTCATTCGCATACCGAGGCAGGCAACTGCGCTGATCGACTTGAAGAACACCCACGCGCCAACACCGCTGTGGCAAGTGTTCCCCGAGTCGGTCCGCAGGCTTCGGCGAAGCCTTGCCTTCAGCGAAAGTGAAACGGGCTAAGCCGGTCGCCGCGCGGGCTCGCAGCCGTCGGGCGACCCGCTGAGCGCTATTCGTCGGGCTCTGGCTCGGGCCCGTCGAGCGTGACGAACAGGGTCTGCACCCGTTCGCTGCGAAAATAGTGGCCGATGATCAAGAACAGGCCGACCATCAAACAGGTCAAGCCGATGTCGAACACCGCGGGGAAGGTGTTGACCAGCCCCTCGGGGAAGTTGTGATTCGGTACCTGCTCCATCGCTTTGACGGCCGCGGTGCCGGAGCGACGGGCGATCACCAGGCTCTGGGTGCCGTCGAGCGTTCGAAAGAGGGCAGATGCGAAGGCCGCTCCGCCGATCAACCGTGCGCTCGCAGACCGGGGGAAGCCGCCGGGCCAGCGAACCCGCAGCGCGGCCAGAAACACCATCGAGGCGCAGCCGGTCAGCGCCATCAAGATCAACGAGCGGGAGACGTTCATCGTCTGAAGCACGCTCTTCACCGAGGCGAAGCGGGCGATGGTCGCTTCACGAAGGGCCAGGCGATCAGGCTCAGTGAGCGCCTCGGGCAAGACCGGCTCGGGCATCTCGAGCTCGCTGGCGTTCATCACCACCGCCAGCTCGCTCGCCGACTGACAGACCTCGAGCGCGCTGAGCGTGATCGCCGCCATCATCGCGAACCGCACCACTTGCGGCAGGGCCTGACTGACGCGATTCACTTCTTGCTCTTCTCCACGTAGCGCAAGCGCAGATCGGTGAGCATCGATTGAAACAGCTGCTCCTCGTCGCTGGTGAGATTGCCGCGCGTCTTGGTGCGTAGCAGATCGAGCAGGTCGAGCGACTGTCGCGCCATCACGAGATCGACGCCGGTGGCGTTGGTTTCGGGGTTCGCTGCTTCGCCCAGATGAATCAACGCCGACGACGCCAACCCCAAGATGAACGCACCGAACGAGATTGGACCCTCGGGAGCGCTCTCGCTGCCGATGACAAAGGTCTCTCCTCGACGTTCAGCCATGGCGAATTACTCCTGGCCGTCTTCGCCGAGATCGACCGGGTCGTCGAAGTGATCGGCGATGGTCTCGATCGACATGCCCTTCTCGGCCACGTCGGGCAGCGTCTTGAGGTGCTTCTCGTAGGCCTTCTCATCGAGCAAGCCCAACTTCACGTACCGTTCGGTCGTTCGCTTATCGAGGTACTTCGTGTCGATTGCATTCTCAGACATGGGTTCTATCTCCCTGTAATGAAACTTCTTTTTTCAACTCAGACGCGGCGGCTTATAGCAGCAGCGCCATGGCGAACAAGCTGCCCGGAGGCCTATACGCACTGATCGACGACCAGCTGCGCCCGGCGCTGTCGGTGGTGGAGAAGGCCCGGCTTGCCATTCAGGGTGGGGTGCACGTGCTCCAGCTGCGCCTCAAGACGCACGCCGATCGGCCGGCGTTGGAGATGATTCGGCAGGTTCTGGAGCTGGCCAAGCGCACCGGCACGGTGGTGATCGTCAACGATCGGGTCGACTGGGCCCTGGTGACCCGAGCGCATGGCGTTCACCTGGGCGCCGACGATCTGCCGCCGAGCGAGGCCCGCCGGCTGCTCGGGCCCCACGCATTCATTGGAGTAACCACTCGGAATATCGGAGATATTCGCGCCGCGGCCGATCAGGGTGCCGACCACGTCGGCCTGGGCCCCCTGTTCGCCACCACCACCAAACAGGTCGCGGCCCCGAGCCTGGGGCTGGAGCGCTTGAGCGAGATCGCCCGCCTCAGCCCTCTGCCCATCGTCGGTATCGCCGGCATCACCGTGGAGCGCATCGGCGCGGTCGCCCGGGCGGGTGCGCATGCGGCGGCGGTCGGCTCAGACCTGCTCCTGGCAGACGACCTGGTTTCTCGCGCGAAAGCGCTCCAACGGGCATTCTGGGGGTCATGAAGTTTCACGGCCACACGCGCCGACCCAGCATTGGCATCACGCCCGACGTGACCTCGCCAACCGCCGAAGCACCTCTGCTCAAGTATGACCTGAAGATCGCCTACGCCGAGGCGGTGCTTCGAGCGGGCGGGTTGCCGTTCGTGCTGCCGTACTCCGACGACAAGCAGGTGGTCGACGCCTACCTCGATCGCGTCTCAGGCGTGCTGGTGACCGGCGGCGCGTTCGACATACCGCCCGAGGCCTATGGCGAGGCCGCGCGCGACGGGTTGGGTACGCTCAAGCCCGGGCGAACCAACTTCGAGATGCTGGTGCTGCGAGGCGCGCTCTCGCGTCGCATGCCGGTGCTCGGCGTCTGTGGAGGCATGCAGCTGCTCAACGTGGCCTTCAAGGGCACGCTCTTTCAAGATATCGCGCTGGAAGTGCCCGACTCGAAGCCGCATGAGCAGACGCACGATCGCACGCACCCTCAGCACCCGGTAGAGGTCAAAGACGGCACGGTGCTGGCTGACTGCGTGGGGCGGGGCCAGCTGATGGTCAACTCCACCCACCATCAGGCGGTGAAGGCCGTGGGCGAGGGGCTGCTCGCCTCGGCGGTCTCGAACGACGGCATCATCGAAGCCATCGAAGGCAAAGAGGGCTTCGTCGTGGGCGTGCAGTGGCACCCGGAGCTGCTCATCGACACTGTGCCGCCTCACCTCGGGCTATACAAAACCTTCATCAACCGCGCGCGCGATCGTCGCCACTGAGCGCGGTGCGCCTGAACGCCGACACCTCCTTACAGTGCTCAGGGGTGTAGGCTTCGCCGCCGCGGGCCGCCACTTCTACCTCTTGAAATTGCCATGAACCATTTGATTTCGTTTCGACTGCTCGGTCTCACCATCGTCTTGGCGGGTCTGTCGGCCTGTGAATGCAGCCCGGCGATCGTGAACACCGACGGCGGCAGGCGTTACGACGGAGGGCCGTTGCTCGATGCGAGCTACACCTTCGTCACCGACGCCGGCCCGTTCATCGACCCGAACGACCCCCGGAACCCGAGCAAAGACACCGACTGCGACGGCCTCAACGATGCCGAGGAGTTCGGCAATACGTACCCCGGTGGAGCGCGAACCAACCCGGCCGACCCCGACTCAGACGACGATGGTTTGTTCGATGGTCTCGAAGCCGGGCGCCTGACCTCGGTCGACCCGAGCTGCGTGTATGCGGGCGATGCCGACCCGAGTTCACGTACCAACCCGACGCAGCGTGACAGTGACGGCGACGGGCTTGGCGACGGCATCGAAGACGCTGATCACGACGGGCTGGCCGACCCGCTCGAGACCGACGCCACCAACCCCGACACCGACTTCGACGGCCTGCTCGATGGTGCCGAAGACGCCAATGCCAACGGGTTGGTCGAAGCGACCGAGACCGACCCCCGCAAGAAAGACACCGATGGCGACTTCATCAACGACGCCCTCGAGATCAAGGTCACGCTGACCGACCCGACCAAGCCCGACACCGACGGTGACACCTGCCGTGACGGCGCCGAAGACCTGAATCGCAACGGCGTGGTCGACCCGGGTGAGAGCAACCCGCGGCTGGCCGGTGACTGCGGCGCCGCGACCAACCCCGACACCGACGGCGACGGCCTGGTGAACGCGGTCGAAGACAAGAATCACAACGGCGTGGTCGACCCCGGTGAGACCAACGCGAACAAGGCCGACACCGATGGTGACGGGCTCAACGACGGGGTCGAAGACGCGAACAAGAACGGCTTCTTCGAAGCGGGCGAGACCAACCCGACCCGCGTCGACACCGACTGTGACGGCTTGCTCGATGGCCCGGCGACGACCTCGTTCAAGGGCGAAGATCAAAACGCCAACGGCGTGGTCGACACCGGCGAGACCGACCCGCGACGACGTGACACCGATGGAGACGGCATCTCTGACGGCGTTGAACTGGGCAACACCGCGGTGCCCGACATGGCGAGCTGCGGCCCGATTCTGGTCGACGTCGACCCGGGCACGACCACCAAGCCCGGCGACCGCGACACCGACGGCGACGGTATCGACGACGGCGCTGAAGACACCAACCAGAACGGCAAGGTCGACCCCGGCGAGCTCGACCCCAACGACCCGAGCGACGGCATGGGCCCGGCCGGCAAGGTCTGCACTCAGGCCAACCTGAAGCCGGTCACCTTCACCGCGCAGGGCACGCCTGACGTTCAGCTCGGGCTCCCGGCGAGCTTCACCGAGATTGCACCGATGGAGGTCGGTGGGCAGACCCGCGGCATCATCGGCTACGACCCGACCAACCGCGTCGCCTTCATCGCCTGGCGCCAGTCTGCGCTCAACGGCGCGACCACTCCCATTGACGACGAGGCGCAAATTCGACCGCTGCTCAACGCGGTGGGCGCGCTCGACAACCAGACCACCCAGCAGTTCACCAGTTGGGACACGGTGGCTGCGGTGCAAGCGTTCTACGACATGGCTGGCGGCGGCGATTTGAAGACCCGCGCCAACGCCATCGCCAACGCCCTGGTGGGCGGCGGAGCAGGGGCGCTCACCGGCAGCGCTTCGGCGACCGGCCCCTTCAAGCTGCAGGTCGAGTACCTGCACCGTACCAACTCAGCGGTGGTGGTGGTGGTCGCCGTCACCACGATGGCTCGCTACACCGGCACGCCCGTCTTCGTGATGACCGACACGGCCGGTGGTTCGGCGGTGGCGCAGTTCGGCGATGCCAACGCGTATCAGTGCGAGACCTTCAGGCCCTCGGCCGGCAAGGTCGACTTCTTGTTCGTGGTCGACGACAGCTGCTCGATGGCCGGCTCGCAGACCTTCCTCGCGCGCGCCGCGACCGCGATGACCGATGCGTTGGCCAACAGCACCATCGATGCGCGGTTGGGCCTGGTGACGACCTCGTACCACCAGCCTGGCTCTGGCCCGAACGCGGGCGTGATTCGCGGCTTCACCAGCGACGTCGCCGAGTTCCAACAGTGGCTCGACTACGACCCGCGCTGCGACTTCGTGAACCCGCGGTGCGACGCCGGCAACTTCTGCCGCGGCTCCACCGACAAGTGGATCGGTCTGTGCGGCACCGGGTCAGAGGGCATGCTGGGCTCGGCTCGCCGGGGCACCGACGACATCACGCAGGCGGTGGCCGCGCAGAAGGCGAAGCTGCGACCGGATGCCCAGCTGGTGTTGGTGATGATGGGCGACGCCGATGATCAGACCACCGACTACGACGAGACCGATACGCCGATCATGCCCGACGGTGGCCCTCGGGTGTACGAGCTGATCGAGAACTTCAAGCAGTTCTTCACCGCGAGCGACGGTGGCACCTACGCCGCGAACACCCGAAACAAGCTCGACATGCTGATACCCACGCACGGTATCGTTTGCCCGACGGGTACCAGCTGCAACGGCGAGTTTCAGGCGTCGCCGCAGCGTCATGCGCAGGTGATCGTGGCAACGGGTGCGGTGCGAGGAGCGATCAACAGCTCGGCGTCGATCTCGGCGGCGATCAACGCCATCGTCAACTCGACCATCGCTGCTGGCGGGTATCGCATGCAAAAGCCGCCCATCGGCGCCTCGGTGAAGCTGGCGCTCGACGCGGTGCAGAACCCGGCGCTCTGCAACAAAGATGACCTGCCGCGCAGTACGGTGAACGGCTTCGACTTCAACGGCGTCACCCGAACCATCTCGCTCTTCGGTGCCTGCCGCCCCGGCGTGGCCATCGGCAGCGCCGCCGTCTCGTACCGCTACTGGGCTGACACGACGCCCAACCCCGGTGGCAGCCCGGCGCCGTGCTCCACCGACTCGTCGTACGACCCGACCGACCCCGACTTCTGCCTCGGCGCGCTCGAGTGCAACCTGGAGACGCAGACCTGCGAGTGCCCGGCTGACTGCGGTGGCGGGGTGCCTCCAGGCAAGGTGTGCGACACCAACAAGCTGGTGTGCGCGGCGGTGTGCACGCCCGACTGCAACGGCACCTGCTCGCCGTACCAGCAATGCAACACCACCTCGTGCGGCTGTGAATGCAAGCAGTCGGCGTCATGCCCGGTGGGGTTCAAGTTCGAGAACAGCGGCGGCACCTGCGGGTGCGTGTGCGATACGGCGGGCCTGAACTGCGGCTCGACGTATTCAGCCGACCCGAGCGCCTGCGCCTGCGTGTGCAAGCCTGACTGCGGCGGCTGCCCGACCGGCACCACGTGCAACGCGTCGACCTGTGCGTGCGGTGACGGCATCAACTGAGGCGCGAGTCGGGCGCCTCAGTGGCTCGAGGTTCGAACCAGATACCGGTACACGGCCTGAATCAGGCCCAACTCGCGGTTGGCGAGAATCTGCTGGCGGAGCTTCTGGCCGTTCTCGACCTCGCCGCACTTCTCGAGCGCCGGCACGGTGACGTAGGCGTCTTGTGGGTCAAGCGACTTCCACTCCGTCGAGTGGGCGGCCTTGAGCGCGGTGGGGCAATCGCCATCGAGCGAGGCGAACTGCTCGGTCAAAATCTGAATCGAGGGCAGTGATTGCCCGGTCTCGGTGGCCAGCCTCGAAAAATCGGCTCTGGCGCGCTCGGCATAGGCGATCGCTGAGGCCCGGGTCGGCCCCTCGAGCGACTCGGCGTAGGCCCGGAGCGTGTGCGCGCGTTGCCACCAGGTGCCCAACCACATGTGCGTGGGTGGGTCGTCGAGGCGCTCGGCCGCGCTGAGCATCTCGTCGGCTTCGAGCACCGCGCAGACGCGGTCATTTCGCGCCTCGCAGAGGAAAATCGCCTCGTCGTGGAGCCCGTGATCGATCAGCCCCGGCTTGGCGAACACCTTCAACCGTTCGACCATGCGCTGCCAGGCGGTCTCGATGTCGTCGCGCTCGACCAGCACCGCGAGTTCGACGCTGGCGACCCGATCGCGCAGGTGGAGGTCATCAACCGCGGCAGCGCGCGCGGCGCCGAGGGCCGTCTCGACGGCCGCAAGATCATTCTTCTCGAACGCCGCTTGCGCCGCGCCAAGAGGCTGGAGCACCTGCAGCTCGGCGGCAGAGGGCTCATACCCGCCGTGGTGCATGGTGGCGCACGCTTGCAACCCGACTGCTGCACCGAGCCACCAGGCCCGCACGCTCAATGCCCCTTGATCGCTGCGGCAATCACGTCGCGGTTCAAGTCGGCGATGGTGCGAACCGAGATCTCTTTCGGGCACACCGCTTCGCACTGCGAGAGGTTCGAGCAGTTGCCGAAGCCCTCTTTCTCCATCTGGGCGACCATGCTGGTGGCGCGCTCGTAGCGCTCGGGCTGCCCCTGCGGCATGTGATTGAGGTGCGAGACCTTCGCCGCGACGAACAACATCGCCGACGCGTTCTTGCAGGCCGCGACACAGGCGCCGCAGCCGATGCAGGCCGCCGCTTCAAACGCAGCATCGGCGTCGCGCTTGGGTATCAGCAGGTTGTTCGCATCGGGAGTACCGCCGGTGCTGACGCCGATGAACCCACCCGCCGCGATAATGCGATCGAACGCGCTGCGATCGACCACCAGGTCTTTCAAGACCGGAAAGGCCTTGGCGCGCCACGGCTCGATGTACACCTCGTCGCCGTCTTTGAAGTGCCGCATGTGGAGCTGACACGCGGTCACGCCGGCATGGCCACCATGCGGCACGCCGTTGATCACCATCGAGCACGAGCCGCAGATGCCTTCGCGGCAGTCGTGATCGAAGGCGATGGGCTCTTCGCCTTTCTCTGAGAGCTTGTCGTTCACCACATCGAGCATCTCGAGAAACGACATGTGCGGGTCCACGTTGTCGGCGACGTGTTCCTTCATCGCTCCCGCGGTGGTGGCGTTGGGCTGACGCCACACGTGCAGCTTCAGCTTCATCAATTTCTCGTTGCTCATTTGTAGCTCCGCTTGGCCGGGTGCACGTATTCGAACTTCAGCGGCTCTTTGTTCAAGACCGGAGCCTGCCCCTCGACGTGCTCCCAGACGCTGACGTGCATGTATTGCTCATCGTTGCGCACGCATTCGCCTTCTTCGTCTTGATGTTCTTCGCGAAAGTGACCGCCACACGACTCGTCGCGGGTCAGGGCATCGCGCGCCATCAGCTCGCCGAACTCGAGGAAGTCAGCCACCCGGCCGGCCTTCTCGAGCGAGACGTTGAGATCGGCGCCCGTGCCGGGCACCGAGACGTTCTTCCAGAACTCATCGCGCAAGGCGGGTATCTGGGTGAGCAGCTCGGTGAGGCCCTTGGCGTTGCGCGCCATGCCGCATTTTTCCCACATCAGCAGGCCCAGCTCTTTGTGAAACGAGTCGACGCTGCGCTTGCCCTTGATGCCGAGCAGCTTGTTCTGCTTGGTCACCACCGCGGTGTGCGCCTCTTTGAACTCAGGGCTGTCGGTCGAGATGCCGAGGTCTTTGAGGGGCTTCTGCTGCGCCAGATAGTTGCCGATGGTGTACGGCAAAATGAAATACCCGTCGGCGAGGCCTTGCATCAGCGCCGAAGCGCCGAGGCGATTGGCGCCGTGCTCAGAGAAGTTCGCCTCGCCGATCACATGGAGCCCCGGAATCGTCGACATCAGGTTGTAGTCAACCCACAGCCCGCCCATCGTGTAGTGCACGGCGGGGTAGATGCGCATCGGCTTCTCGTACGGGTTCTCACCAGTGATGGTGTTGTACATGTCGAAGAGGTTGCCGTAGCGCTCGGCGATCTTGTCTTTGCCCAGCCGCTTGATGGAGTCGCTAAAGTCCAAATACACGCCGCGACCGCCGGGGCCGACGCCCTTGGCAGCGTCGCAGGCCTCTTTGGCCGCTCGGCTCGCGATGTCGCGGGGCGCGAGGTTGCCGTAGCTGGGGTACTTGCGCTCGAGAATGTAGTCGCGCTCGCTCTCGGGTATCTGCGCGACGGGGCGGGTGTCGCCCGCGGTCTTGGGCACCCACACCCGGCCGTCGTTGCGAAGTGACTCGCTCATCAGGGTGAGCTTCGACTGGTAGTCGCCCGACACCGGAATGCAGGTCGGGTGAATCTGGGTGAAGCAGGGGTTGGCGAAGCCCGCGCCCTTCTTGTACGCGCGAAAGCCCGCGGTGACGTTGCACCCCTTGGCGTTGGTCGAGAGGAAGAAGGCGTTGCCGTAGCCGCCAGACGCGAGCACCACCGCGTCGGCCGCCCACGACTCGATTTGCCCGTTCACCAGGTCGCGGGTGATGATGCCCTTGGCCTGGCCGTTGACCAGCACCAGCTCGAGCATCTCGTGGCGGGTGTGCATCTTCACGGTGCCGGCACCGATCTGACGCTCCAGCGCCTGGTAGGCGCCGATCAGCAGCTGCTGGCCGGTCTGGCCGCGCGCGTAGAAGGTGCGAGAGACCTGCGAGCCGCCGAACGAGCGATTGTCGAGCAGGCCGCCGTACTCACGCGCGAACGGCACGCCCTGGGCAACGCACTGATCGATGATGTTCACGCTCACTTCGGCCAGGCGGTAGACGTTCGACTCGCGCGACCGCCACTCGCCGCCCTTGACGGTGTCGTAGAAGAGCCGAAACACCGAGTCGCCGTCGTTGCGGTAGTTCTTGGCCGCGTTGATGCCACCCTGCGCCGCGATGGAGTGCGCGCGACGCGGGCTGTCTTGGAAGCAGAACGAATCGACCTGGTAGCCGAGCTCCGCCAACGTGGCGGCGGCCGAGCCTCCGGCCAGACCGGTGCCCACGACGATCACTTTGTATTTTCGCTTGTTGGCGGGGTTGACCAACTTCATCTCGAACTTGTGCTTGGTCCACCGTTGCTCGATGGGCCCCGTCGGTTCTTTCGAATCGAGTTTCATAGCTTGATCAACCCCGACAACACACTCAGAGGAATAGAGAGAAACGCCAGGCACAGCCCGTAGCCGACGACCAGGGCGAAGACGTGCACGAACGGCGTCCACCTCCGGCCCCAGAGGCCGAGGTGCTGAAAGAGCGAGTACAGGCCATGCGAGAGGTGCATCGCCAGCAGCACCTGCGCCACGATGTAGAAGAGGGCGATCGGCCACTGCTGAAAGCCGGTCACCAGCATCTGGTACGGGCTCTGCGCATCGGTCGCGCCGCCGGTCACCCGGTAGGTGAAGTGGGCCAGGTGGTAGAGCAGAAAGGCCAGCACCACCAACCCCGAGAGCAGCATCGACTTCGCCGCCAGGGTCGAGCGCGACTTGTTGGCGTAGGCGTAGCCCACCGGCCGGGCCGCCTTGTTGAAGGCCGCGGTGCGAATGGCGAAGAAGATGTGCATAGGGAAGCCGAGCAGCAGCGCGATTCGCACCGCCCACAGCAACTGCGGCGTCTCGTGCAGCTTCATCGCGTACTGGTTGAAGGTCTCGGCGCCTGCGTAGACGGTGAGGTTACCGGCCAGGTGGGCGACGATGAACACCCACAGGCCGAGGCCGGTGAGCGCCATCACGATCTTCGAGCCAATCGACCCGAACATCAGCCTGAACAGGTTGCCGACCATCGAGTCGGTGCGCCTGTTTCGTTGGAGCTCCATTGCTTCGGCCATCGAAATTCTCCAGTTCAACAAAGGACAGCAGAGGGTTCTTTACCGAGCGGAGCGCCCCTCCACCATGGATGCGTTTCGCCAGAGGGTGCCCGAATCACAAGGAAAATCGTCGGAGGTGTGAGCCAAGGTGATGCGCGAAGCCTCGCTTGAGCCCGCGCCCGCACCTCAATAAGAGAGCCCGGTGCCTTTGCAGCAACCACCACTGAGCTCCCGCGGGGTCGGCTTGATCGCCCTGCTGGTGCTCGCCACCATGATACCCGCCACCATCGTGATACCGGTGCTGCGGGCCTTTGTGAGCGGCTCGTACCCCGATCACCACGAGTGGCTGGTGCACGCCTTCATGACGGTGAACCTGCTCGGGGCCTGCGTGGTGGGCCCGTTGCTGGCGGTGCGGGCCGATCGCCTGGCGCGACGCAAGGTGTTCGCCGGTGGGCTGGCCTTGCTCGATGGGCTGATGTTGCTGGGCGTCGCGCTCGAGCCTCCCGTGCCGGTGATGCTGGCGCTGCGCTTCGTGCAGGGTGCGGCCAGCGTCGGCGCCGTCTCGATTCTGATGGGCGCCGCGCGCGGGCAGGCCAAGTCGAGCGCGGCGATGGGCCTGGTCGGTGGCTCGGTGGTGCTGGCGATCGTGGTCGGCATCCCCCTCGGCGCGATCTTGGGGCGGGGCTCGCCCACTTTGCCGCTCTTCGTCGGTGGAGCGATCGGCGTGGCGGCAGGCCTGCTGGCGTTGCTCGCGCTGCCAGCCAGCACCGACACCGAGGGCTCCGGGGTCTCGCTCAGATCGCTGCTGATTCAGCACAAAGCCCTGCGCGCACCGGCGACCGTGGTGGGGCTCGAGCGGCTGGCAGTGGGGGCGTTCGTAGTCACGCTCCAGCTCTACGGCCACCACGTGCTCGAGGTCGCCGACAGCACCGTCTCGGGGTGGTTCTCGGCCTTTCTGGTCACCTTCGCGCTCGCCACCTGGCCGATGACGCGCCTGGGTGACCGGGTCGACCGGTGGAAGGTGGTCTCGGCGGGTGCGCTGGGGTACGGCCTGATGTTCATCGCGCTGGGGCTGGTGCCGGCCTCGCTGATTACTCCGCTGCTGTTATTGGGCGGCATCGGCTCGGCGGCGATCTACGGGCCCTCGCTGACCCTCGCGACCCAGGCGGTGCCAGACACCGCGCGCGCCTCGGCGATGGCCGTGCTCAATGCCGCCGGCACGCTGGGCATGTTTCTGGGCAATGTCGCGGGTTTCGCCCTCGCCTCGGTGCTTGTCGAGGTCGGTTTCACGCGCGCCGTTGCCTACACCGCTGTCTTCGTGGTTGCGGGAGTGACCCAACTTGTGAGCGTGTTGATTGGCTTGAGCTCTCTCTCGCGAGCGGCTGCGCTTCCTTCCCCCTCGTAGGCTTCTCACTCGTACTCATATGGAAAAGCGAAAAAATCGACGACACGCTCGACGGTTGCGTGTTCGCTTTGGCGAAGCCGATTTCACCCAGCAAGGCTTCACCTCCGACGTCTCGGCGACCGGCATGTTCGTGCAGGCGCTCTCGATACCGAAGCTCGGCACGCGTCTGCACATCGAAGTGACGTTCGAGGGCGAGCAGCGGCTGTTCTTCGAAGGCGTGGTCGCCAGGCAGAAGATCGTCGCGGCCGAGCTGCGGCACGTGCTCAAGGGCGGCTTCGGGGTGCGGTTTCTGGCCGGGGTCGACCTGTTGCCCGAGCTGGTGCCCAGCCTGCGCTCGAAACAGGGCAGCCTGGTGCTCCGCTACGAGACCAAGGCCGCGTTCGCCGAAGCGTGGAAGGGCGAGCTGCAGCGGGGGGGCGCCTTCTTGTGGAGTGAGAAGGTGCACCCGGTGAACACCTCGGTACCGGTGGAGATCGATCTCCCCTTCGTGGGCCAGTCGCTGCGCTTCGATGCGCGGGTGATGCACGTGGTCGATGAGAAGACGCGCGCCGGTTTGACGGTGATGTTTGTCGACGTGCCGGGGGCGCTGGCCGCTCTCAAGCCGCTCTCTGAGTCGCCCGAAGAAGTGCCCCAACAGTGAACTGAGTCAGCCGCCCCTGGTGTGCATCTCGAGGTGAGGCACGCCGCGCAGCTCGTTGGCACTGAGTAGGGGGCCCCGATCTCCGCGAAGCGCGAGGCGATCTTCAGCGCCGCGGTCGCTGCGACGTGCCCACGATTGAGCGATGAGCGATTGCAGCTCGGCCTCGCTCGCCTTCGCCCGCAACGGGCCCTTCAGGTCGAGCCCCGAGGTGGCGTAGAGGCAGCCGAAGTATTGCCCGTCGGCGGTGAGCCGCGCGCGATCGCAGCGGCTGCAGAAGGGCTGGGTGGTGGAGGCGATGATGCCGAAGGTGCGACCGTCTCTGAGTCGAAAGCGCTGAGCTGGAGCGCTCGACTCTTCGACTACCGGCTCGATCTCGCCGAAGTACCGGCTCAAGGTGGTGAGAATCTCGGCGCGCGAGACGACCTGGGCCATCGACCAGCGCGTTGCGCCTCCAACGTCCATGTATTCGATGAAGCGGAGCTCGGCGTCGACGCTCGCGGCCAGCTCGAGCAGCTCGAACAGCTCCCCGTCGTTGACCCCGCGGGTAACCACGGTGTCGATCTTCATGCGGCGGGGGAAGCCGACCCGATGCGCCTCAGCGAGACCGGTGAGCACCGCGCCATGGGTGTTGCGGCGGGTGAGGGCGGCGAACCTGGTCGGCGAGAGCGTGTCGAGGCTCACCGTGACCCGGTGCAAGCCCGCCTCTTTGAGCGACAGGGCCTGCTCGGCGAGCAGCACGCCGTTGGTGGTCAGCGAGAGGTCTCGCAGCGGTTTGGCCGCCAGCCGCTTGATCAGCTGAGGCAGCTCGGGCCGCACCAGGGGCTCGCCGCCAGTGAGGCGAACGGCGTCGACTCCGAGAGCGATGAACCGGTCGACCAGGGCGCTGATCTCGTCGAACGAGAGAATGTCGTGGTTCTTGAGCCAGACGTAACTCTCTTCTGGCATGCAGTACGTGCAGCGCAGATTGCAGCGGTCGGTGACCGACACTCGCAAGCTGCGCAGGGGCCGTGAGAAGTGATCGACCGGCGGGAGCACGGGCTTCAGGGCACAGACGGCAGGGGCGGGTCGATGGCGTGTTGCTTGGGCAGCGCCACTTCGCGGGCCTTTCGCTTCGCCGCCATATCTGACTTGATCGCGATCAAACCTTGTTCGCCGATCGACAGAAAGGCCTTCACGACTTCGGGGTCGAACTGGGTGCCCGAGCAGCGCTCGATCTCGAGAATCGCGTTGCCGAAGGTGGTGCCCTTTCGGTACGGGCGATCGCTGGTCATCGCGTCGAGCGTGTCGGCGACCGCGAAGATGCGGGCGCCGATGTGAATCTCTTCGGCCTTGAGGCGCCTCGGGTAGCCCTGACCGTCCCACCGCTCCTGGTGCGAGAGCACGATCGACGAGGGCACGGTCAGAAACGGTATCGGCGCGATCATGTTGAAGCCGATGTCGGGGTGCTTGCGCATCTCGACCCACTCTTCGGGGGTCAGCTTGCCGGGCTTGAGGAGCACCGCGTCGGGCACTCCGATTTTGCCGATGTCGTGGAGCAGCGCGCCACGGCCGATCTCATCGAGCTCGGCGCCCTTAATGCTCATCAGGGTGGCGATGGCGGTGGTGTATTCGACCACGCGAATCGAGTGGTCGCTGGTCTCGTGCTCGCGGGCATCGAGCGCGCTGACCAAGGCCAGCAGCGTGTTCTGGTAGGTGGTCGAGACGTCTTTGAGCGCGCCGCGCAGCTCGGTGGTGCGGTCGCGCACCTTGCGCTCGAGCTTCTTCTGGTACTTCTTGCGCGCGAGCTCGATGCGACGCTTGGCCAGCGCTCGTTCGATCGAGCGGATCAGGTCGGTGAGCTTGGGTGGCTTGAGCAGATAGTCGACCGCGCCACGTCGAAGGCAATCGACCGCAGCCTCGGTGTCGCCGTAACCGGTGAGCATGATCACCGCGGTGTCGGGGAAACGCTCGCGAAACGCCTCGAGCAGCCACAGGCCATCTTTGCCCGGCATCTTCATGTCAGAGATGACCAGCGGCGTGTCTTCTTGCTCAGCGAGCGCGAGCGCCATGTCGGCCCCCGAGGCAACCGAGCAGGTGTAGCCCTCTTCCGAGAGCAGCACCGAGATGACATCGCGAACAGACTCATCGTCATCGACGATCAGAATGCGGGGAGGGGGAGGGGGAATTGCTTCCACGGGTACCGTCCTACGACAAAACTACGGTTGCCGACTACCGTGAGAATCGAGCGGGGTGAAAGGGCATTACGTCAAGCCCTGGTTTTTCACCGCGAACGATTTGTCCCACCAGTCGTGCGGTGAGGGGCGCGAGCAGAATTCCATTTCTGAAATGGCCGGTGGCGAAGACCAACCCCGACACGCCCTCACCTTCTCCCAGTATCGGCAGCGCATCTTCCGTCCACGGGCGGAGGCCGGCCCAGGTCGCACGCACGGGCACGTTCGCCAGCGCCGGCACGAGGCGAAGTGCGAGCACCAGAATCTTCGCCAGCCCCTCGGTGGTGACCTGTTTGTCGTAGCCGACGAGCTCCATGGTGGAGCCGATGATCAGTCGGCCGTCGGCGCGCGGCACCAGGTACCCCGGGCCCGACTTGAGCACGTGGGTGATCAGCGGCAGCGGGCTGTGGAGCTCTGCCAGTTGCCCTCGCGCTGGCCTTACGTCGCGCGGCGTCAAAGGAGTGCCGGTGATCAGCGCGGACCAGGCACCCGCCGCCAGGATCACCACATCGGCGTACAGAAGCTCACCTTCGAAGTCGACGCCGGTGACCTTGCCGTTGGCGTGAGTGACGCTGCGCACGGTGCCGGCGCGAAAGGTGACCGAGGAGCGGGCCGCCGCCATCAACAACGCGGGCATCAGCTTGCGGGGGTCGACCTGGTGATCGTCGGCGAAGTGCGCGGCCGCCAGCACGGCTTCAGCGAGCGCGGGCTCGCGCTGTCGGGTCTCGGCACCGGTGAGCCACTTGGCGCGCAGGCCGTGGGCTTGTTGCCACGAGATGCGTGCATCGAGCGCGTGGGCCTCGGCGTCGTCGAAGGCCACGTGCAGCAGGCCGGAGGGGAGATAGCCGACCTCGAGGCCGGAGAGCGCCTCGAGGCCTTTGACCCACTTCGGGTAGAGCGTGCGGCTGCGCAGCATCAACTCGAACATCGGCCCGGCTCTGATCGCCTCGGCCTGCGGAGCGAGCATGCCGGCAGCTGCCTGCGAGGCCTCGCTACCCGGCGTCGCCTTGTCGAGCACCACGACCTCGATGCCGTTCGTGGCGAGCTCCAGCGCGATGCTGGTGCCGATGATGCCGCCGCCGACGACGAGGGCCTTCACGGTGTTGCCCCTTCAACAGGCTCGGGGCGAAGCTGCACTCGAATCGGTTGCTCGGCGTTGGCTGCCGCCCGATCGCGGTGCGCGCGCGTCTGCCACCAGAACCACCCGAAGGCGATCAAGGTCAACGCCATCAGCACCACCGTGCGCGTGGGAAACTTCGGAGTCATGCCGAGGCGAACCCTAACGCTCTCGCAGTGAGGGCTCCACCTCGAGAAATCGTGACCACACGGAATGCTTGCACGAGCCAGGCAACTTGCTACTCAAGCCCCGCAACAACTCGCATCGGAGGAAGTCGTGGCGGACACGTTCGACGTCGTCATCATTGGTTCGGGCCCAGGCGGGTATGTCGCGGCCATTCGTGCAGGTCAGTTGGGCCTGAAGACGGCGCTCGTCGAGAAAGACAAACAGCTCGGAGGCACCTGCCTCTTGCGAGGCTGCATCCCCACCAAGTCGCTGCTGTGGACGGCGGAGCTTTACTCCCACATTCTTCACGCCGCCGAGTTCGGCATCAACGTCACCAACCCGGTGGTCGATTGGGCGCAGGCGCTCAAGCACAAGCAGAAGGTGATCGACAAAGGCTCGTCGGGCATCGACTTCTTGATGCGCAAGAACAAGGTCACCGTGTTCAAGGGCTACGGCCGCATCGCGGGCAAGGGCAAGGTCGAGGTGACTTTGACCGCGGGCGGCGAGAAGCAGGTGCTCGAAACCAAGAACACTGTGCTCGCGACCGGCTCGATGGTCACCACGCTGCCCAGCATCACCATCGACCACAAGCGCGTCTTGAGCAGCGACTCGATTCTCGAGCTGGCGGTGATACCGAAGACGCTGATCGTGCTCGGCGCTGGCGCGGTCGGCACCGAGTTCGCCTCGGTGTTCAACCACGTGGGCAGCGAAGTGACGCTGATCGAGTACATGCCGAACGTGCTGCCGATCGAAGACGTCGACATCTCGAAGGAGCTCGAGAAGCAGCTCAAGCGCCGCAAGATCAACGTGATGACCAGCACGAAGTTCGAGAAGATCGAGACCTCGGCCAACGGGGTGAAGGTCACCGTGACCCTGCCCGACGGCAAGTCGCAGGTGCTCGAAGCGGAGTACTTCTTGTCGGCCGTCGGTCGTGGGCCGGTGGTCAAAGACATCGGGCTCGAGAAGACCAACATTCAGTTGGGCCCGAAGAACACCATCACCATCGACGCGATGATGCGCACCAGCGAGCCGAACGTGTTCGCGATCGGCGACATCACCCCGTACCCGTGGCTGGCGCACTGTGCCTCGGCGCAGGGCGTGGTCGCGGTCGAGCACATCGCCGGCAAGAACCCGCCGCCGGTCAATTACGACCGGGTGCCCAACGCCACGTATTGCTACCCCGAGGTGGCCAGCGTGGGGCTCACCGAGAAGAAGGCCAAAGAGAAGGGCTACGACGTGAAGGTCGGCATCTTCCCCTTCAGCGCGATCACCAAAGCGGCGATCTCGAACGAGGGCATCGGCCTGGTGAAGGTCGTCTCTGACAAGAAGTACGACGAGGTGCTCGGCATTCACCTGGTCGGGCCGCACGCCACTGAGCTGCTGGCCGAGGCGTGCGTGGCGCTGAAGCTCGAGACCACCACTGAAGAGTTCGCGCGCACCATGCACGCACACCCCACGCTGTCTGAAATCGTCAAGGAAGCGGCCGAGGCAACCCTCGGGCACGCCATTCACATTTGATGCTCTCCGCGATCGTCGCAGTGGTGTTGTCGCAGTTTCCCGTCGAGCTCCCCCGCGAGCTTGGGCACTTGCGCTTGATGTCGAGCAAGGCCACCGACAAGGGGGTGGAGATCGAGCTCGAGTATCAGAACGTGACCGAGCTCACCTTCTCGTCGGTCAGCATCGAGTGCACCGTGTTCGATCACCGCGATGTGGCGGTGAACGACGAATACAAGGTGCTGAACAACGATGGGCAAGGCCTCGCGCCGGGCTCGCGACTGTTCACCAAGCTGGTGGTGACTGATCACGTGAGCCGTGCTCGCCGCGCTGAGTGTGCGGTGGCGCGGGCGAACAAGGCGAAGGTGCAGTTGGCTTCGGCTCCGGCCGAAGAGGTGCTTCGAACGCCGATCGTTCGCGAGCGGCCTGCGCCGACCTCGCCTCCGACGGTGCCCGATGCGGTTGAAGCGCCGAGGCCGGTCGCAGCGCCCAGTGACCCGGCGAGCGCGAAGCCGCCTGCTCCCGTCGAGCCGGTGTCGAAGCTCCCGTCGGTCGAGAAGCCGACGACCACGCCTCCACCCGCCGCCGTGTCGACACAGCCGCCTGCGAAGCCGACTCCGGCCCCGATGGAGGCCTGCTGCAAGAAGTGCGGTGGCAACACCAAGGCATGCGGCGACTCGTGCATACCGATCAATCAGAAATGCCGCGAGTGGACTGGCTGCGCCTGCACCGTCGAGTAGGCCAAAATCAGGGTTTTTGCGCAGGTCCTGCGTCAATGATGTCGCGGCAAAGTGTCACCGAAAATCGAGCGCGACTTCGAGGCGTTTTACGAGGAGAAACCGCTCGATTTTCGATCGTGCCGGCAAGCCGATCGAGGCCCTTTCTGCGCAGGCCCTGCGTCAATAGTGACGCGGCAAAGTGTCATTGAAACTTCAGGGCAGAAGCCCGGTCGCTTCAAGCTCGCTGAGCAGGGGCGCGGCGGCGTCTTTCTTCGAGAGTTTGGGAGCTCCGTCGAGGGGCCACTTGATATCGAGGGCGGGGTCATTCCACCGAATCGCTTTTTCGTTCTCGGGCCGGTACGTTTCGCTGCACTTGTAGATGAAGTCAGCGCATTCAGAGGTCACACAGAACCCGTGCGCGAAGCCCTTGGGCACCCACAATTGCTTCTTGTTTGCTTCGCTCAGCTCGATGCCAAACCACTGCAGCCGAGTGGGAGAATCAGGCCGCAAGTCGACCGCTACGTCCCACACCGAGCCGCGCGAGCATGACACCAGTTTGCCCTGGGCATTGGGGTGCTGGAAATGCAGCCCTCGGAGTGAGCCTCGCTCCGAGCGAGACCAATTGTCTTGCACGAAGGTGTCGGCGATGCCGGCCTCGCGATAGCGAGCGGCATTCCACGTCTCCAAGAAGAAGCCCCGCTCGTCGGCGAACACCCGGGGGTGAATGATCACCAGGTCGCGAATGGCTGTCTGCTCAACTTGCATGTGACTTGCCCTCGATCAAACTCAGCAAGTACTGGCCATAGGCGTTCTTTCGCATCGGCTCAGCGACTCGCGCGACGTCACCGGCCGTGATCCACCCGTTGAGGAAAGCGATCTCCTCGAGGCAGGCGACCTTGAGGCCGGTGCGTTGCTCGATGATGTGAATGAAGGTCGACGCCTCCATCAGTGACTCATGGGTGCCGGTGTCGAGCCAGGCGAACCCGCGGCTCATCACCTCGACCGAGAGCTGCCCGCGCCGCAAATACTCGGCGTTCACATCGGTGATCTCGTATTCGCCACGGGGCGAGGGCTTGAGGTCACGCGCGATGTCGACGACCTGGTTGTCATAGAAGTACAAGCCGGTGACCGCGTAGTGCGACTTCGGGTTGGTCGGTTTCTCTTCAATCGACAGCGCGCGACCCTTCGAGTCGAGCTCCACCACGCCGTAGCGCTCGGGGTCTTTCACCTGGTAGCCGAAGACCACCGCGCCATTGCTCACCTGCGAGGCGCGCTGCACCTTCTCGATCAAACCCGAACCGTAGAAAATATTGTCGCCGAGCACGAGTGACGCACTGTCGCGGCCGATGAAGTCACGGCCGATGACAAAAGCCTGCGCGAGGCCATTCGGGGTGGCCTGCTCCCGATACGAAAACTGAACTCCGAATTGTTCGCCGCTACCCAACAACTCGCGAAAGCGCGGCAGGTCTTGCGGCGTAGAGATGATCAAGATCTCGCGAATGCCCGCGAGCATCAGGGTGCTGATGGGGTAATAGACCATCGGCTTGTCATGAATCGGGAGCAGCTGTTTCGAGATCACCCGAGTCAACGGGTACAGCCGTGTGCCCGAGCCGCCGGCGAGAACGATGCCCTTCATGGAGCCCCCTGATATTCAGCGTGAAATTGTTCGAGCGCTTGTGCCAGCGTCAGCGGCTTGGTCTCGAGCGCCGCGACGGTCTTCGAGACATCGAGCCCGCTGCGAACCGGGCGGGGTATCGCCAGCTTCACGTCTCGCATGTGGCTCGGCACGATCAACCCCTCATCGAAGCCGAACTTCTTCGCGACCGCGCGCCCGTAGGTCACCCGGTCGACTACTTCTGCACCTGAGGTGTGAAACACTCCGCTCAGCTTTTTCACTGCGAGCTCGGCCAACATCTCAGCGACGTTCAGCGCGAGCGAAGGCGAGACCCATTGGTCGTCGAACAGCTTGAGCTGCTTTGAGTCGCGCAGAGTGGTGACCACCCAACTGCCGAAGTTGTTTCGGCCCGCAGCGGGCCAGCCGAAGACCACTGCGGTTCGAGCGATGGCCCACGAGCTCGCAAGCGTTCGAACCGCCAGCTCACCCGCGAACTTCGTCGCCGCGTAGACGCCGCGCGGGTTCGCAATGGCATCGACGTCGTACGGGCCCGCGGCGCCGTCGAAAATATAGTCGGTCGACACGTGCACCAGATGAGCACCGAGCGCGTTCGCTGCGCGCGAGAGGGTAGCCGGGCCTTCGACGTTGGCCGCCCATGCCTGCGCCTGCTCACGTTCACAGCCATCGACGTCGGTCATGCCGCCGCAGTTGACGATCACCTCGGGCTTGGCCGTGCCCGCGAGGAAGTGAAGCGCCCCAGCATCACCCAGGTCTGCAGAGAAGTAGCTCGCCGTGCCCAGCCGCTGTTGGCCACGACCCGTGGCCGTGACCTCGTGCCCACGCGCCGCGAGCATCGAGACCAGGCGGCTGCCGACGAGCCCGTTGGCGCCAGTGACGAGAACCCGCATCAGCTCTGCAACCGCGCTTTGTATTGCGTGTCGAAATACTGACGGTAGGCGCCCGAGGTGACGCGTTCCCACCACTGCCGATTCTCGACGTACCACTGCACCGTCTTGGCAAGGGCGTCTTCGAACACGTACGTCGGCGACCACCCCAGCTCTCGTTTCGCCTTCGACGGGTCGATGGCGTAGCGCAGATCATGGCCGGGCCGATCGGTGACGAACTTGATCAGCGACTCGGGCTTCTTGAGCAGCGACAAGATGGTCTTCACCAATTGAATGTTCTGGCGTTCAGCGCCGCCTCCGAAGTTGTAGACCTCGCCCTGCTTGCCCTTCTCGAGCGCGAGCAGAATGCCCGAACAGTGATCATCGACGTGCAGCCAGTCACGCACGTTGGTGCCCGCTCCGTAGACCGGTAGCTGTTTGTCGTGCAGCGCGTTCACCACCATCAGCGGAATCAGCTTCTCGGGAAATTGGTAGGGCCCGTAGTTGTTCGAGCAGCGAGTGACCACCACGTCCATCTTGAAGGTGTGGTGGTAGGCGAGGGCGATCAAGTCTGAAGCGGTCTTCGAAGCAGAGTAGGGGCTCGACGGCGCGAGTGGAGTCGTCTCGGTGAAGAAGCCAGTCGGGCCGAGCGAACCGTACACCTCATCGGTCGAGACCATCACGAAGCGCGAGATGCCGACCGTGCGTGCTGCCTCGAGCAGCACGTTGGTGCCCAGCACGTTGGTGGTGATGAAGGCCTCGGGGCCCAGAATCGAGCGGTCGACGTGGCTCTCGGCGGCGAGATGCAGAATCGAATCGATCTGGTGTGTTCGAAGCACGTGCTCGACCAGCTCACGGTTGCCGATGTCGCCCTTGATGAAGACGTGCCGGGGGTTGCCTTCGAGGTCTTTGAGGTTCTCGAGGTTGCCGGCGTAGGTCAGCTTGTCGAGCGTAACCAATTGGAAATCGGGGCGATTCTTGGCCAAGTACTTGAGCAGGTTTGACCCGATAAACCCGCAACCGCCAGTGACGAGCAGACGCATGCCCCGCCGCTTAGGGCAGGCGGGGGGGTGGGTCAAGCTCGCAGCGAATCGAGTGAACTGCCGGGCGAGCGCAGGCGCGTCGCGGCCGTCTGCCCTTCAACAAAGCCATCGAGCTGAGTCGTCACTCTTTGGCCGCACGAGTAAGGCCACCAAAGAATCGCTCACGCAGACCTCGGGCTCGATTTCGAGCGTGTCCGAATAGTCCGAGCACTCTTGGTTTTCGCCAATTGCTGCCCATTCAGAAAGAGGCGGAGACGTCGCGTACGAAGTCAAAGATCGACGTGGAACCACTTCACACCGACTCGGTGCAATTCGTGCAGTCTTGAGGCGGACACATAGGACACTGTCCAGTTTCCGGTGCTGCCAACCGCTGCAGATGGGTCGTAACTCGGGGTCAACGCGCCCCGCACCGAGCTCAGATCCTCAACCAAGCACGTCGCCGAAGACGTGCACTGATTGCCTCCGTAGCCGATGTGAATCACCCGCCCAAGTGCCGAGCTGAACACCAGGTGCGGGGTTCCTGCAGCGTCAACGAATCCACGCACGCGGTCGGCGACCCCACCGGAGTAACCACTCGTGGTGCTTATGTCCCGATTTAACTAAGTGCTTCCACTGCAGGGGTCGGTGTAAGAACCAGGTGATGTTCGTCGCGTGATCACCGGGGTCTTGTGAACGGTCGGGCGAGAGATCGCCCGTGACGGGCTTCGTGCCAGCAACTCAAGGGGCTGGAACCTTCGCTGCGTCGAGGGTCGCCATGGGCTCTTCACCCCTTCGGCCGCGCTTCACTGCCTTGGCTGCGGCCATCGAAGGCCGCTCGATGAAGAGGTAGAACGCGGTCGAAAACACCAACGTTGCCAACGCCGCATACGCGCCGAGAGCCGCGAACCGCTTGAGGGTGCCGCCGAGGTCGCTGATGAAGGGCAGCCTGTTGATGTGCACGATCAGTGGCATGTGCAGCAGGTACACCGAGTACCCGATCACCCCGATGAAGCAGGCCGGGCCGAACGAAAAGAGCTTGCGTACTTCGACGGGCCCCAGCGCGGCCCCTAACAAGACGAAGCCGTAGCCGATGGCAAATGGCACCTCTTCGAGAAAGTAGTACTCGCGCGCCTCGCCAGCCTCGGTGCGCATGTACGCGAGGGGAAAGCCCCACCCATTGGCGATTGACGATTGGCCGTGTCGGTATTGCCACACCAGTACCCAAGCGATGCCGAACAAGAAATAGACCAGACCGGCGGTCGGGTTGGTCAGCGACTTGAAGATCCCACTCGTCGACCACTTCAGATCGCGCGACACGACGATGTTGCTGACGGTGATACCCACCGCGAAATGAAAGAGATGCGAAAGAAAGGTGTGCGAGAGAAAGAAGCGCACCATCTCTGGCATCCAACCCTCCCACAGTGAGTGAGCTTGAATGAATTCGACAAGAGAATCGGCTCGATACCGTACGAGGTAGAGCCAGCCGAGAGAGATGCC
>Ga0105048_10004241_pt1 | contig 23403 bp, 26 predicted proteins | sample MAT05_FD_78382 | JGI IMG/M metagenome (GOLD analysis project Ga0105048, IMG submission 78382) | Freshwater microbial communities from Lake Fryxell liftoff mats and glacier meltwater in Antarctica - MAT-05 | ecosystem: Environmental > Aquatic > Freshwater > Ice > Liftoff microbial mat | place...
CGTCCACGAGAGCGATGGTAGCCATATCCTGGAATCTCCTGCCGGTCGTCCCGGCGTATATCACCTTGCCATAATCGGGGTGTGCGGGCGCAAGGGCAAGTGGTGGAAATCGCTTGTTGCTGCAGGATTTTCCGTCCCGGGCACTCGTGTGGCACGCGAATTGAAGCACCCGCTACAGGCGAACCCGGTTGTGAGGCCGGGTTGTACGGGAGGTTTCCATGCAGATCGTAACGGTCGGCGGCTTCAAGGGCGGTACGGGAAAAACCACGATTGCAGCCCTTATGGGCGTCGCAGCGGTGATGGATGGCCTGCGGGTCGCCTACCTGGACCTCGACCGCAACACGCGGAACCTGTCCAGTTTTGTGACACTCCGCCGGGCTTCCCGGCTGCAGAGCCCCGACCACGTCATGCTCATGGACATGGATGAAGACATCCGCACGGACGCCCGCCCGCGCCACACCGGCCGTCTCGAGCCGCTGGTGCGCATGGCCCGGATGGACGGTTATGACCTCCTGATCGTCGACACCTCGTCAGGCAACCTGTCGGACGTCTACGAAGCCCACCTTCTGGCCGACGTGATCCTGACGCCGATGAACGAAAGCCCGGCCGACATGCACGGCCTGTTTGCGCCGCTTGGGTCGCCGGCCGCCCCGCGCATCAACTATCGCGAAATGATCGACACGGTGCGCTTCGACCGTCGCCGCGCCGGCCTGCCTGCCCAGCGCTGGCATGTGGTGATGAACCGCGTCGCCGCCCTGCCGACCAAGATCGGCAACACCATCAACGACCGCGTCGCCGTCGTGGCCCGCGAAGCCGGGTTCGAGGCTGTCTGGCGCCTGCGCGACCGCGTTGTCCACCGCGCACTGGCGCTCGAAGGCCGCAGCGTTTTCGACGCGCCGTCGGAAGGCAAGCTGTCGATGAGCGAGCTTTCGGGCCGCTCCGAAGTCCGCGCACTCCTCGCGCTGCTCGACCGCACGCCCGTCGTGCAGATGGCCAAGGCGGCTTAATTGGTTGCCTGGTCCAATGCGGCCTCCAGCCGCTGGGCAAAGTTAAGACTCGGAACTGTCGCATCACTGGACTAGTTTCCGCGCAATCAGATTGCCGGGAGACTAGTCGATGCGAATGATTCTGACGGCTTCGGCTGCAGTTGTGGCGATTGCAGCCTGTACCACGATGGCGCCTGTGCGCATGTCGCCCGCGCCAGTGCAGAGCGCAGATAGCTATTTCGTGAAGGGTGCAGCCGCGATTCAGGCGCGCATCGCCGATCGCGGCCAGCCTCGCGCGAAGAATGTCATCCTGTTCATCGGCGACGGCATGGGCATCTCCACCATCACCGCCGCCCGCATCTACGCCGGACAGTCCAGGGGCCTGGATGGCGAGAGCTATCAGCTCGCGATGGAAAAGCTTCCGTACTCGGCTTTCTCGAAAACCTACACGCATGATGCGCAGGTCGCCGACTCCGCGCCGACGGCTGTGGCGATGACCGCCGGCGTCAAATCCTACAACGGCTCGATCGGCGTGACGCAGGCCGCCAACCTCAAGGATTGCGCCAGCGCAAAGACTGCGGGCACCACGACGCTGTGGGAGCAGGCGGAAGCTGCAGGCATGGCTACCGGCGTCATTTCAACCGCGACAATCACCCACGCGACGCCTGCGGCGACCTACGCCGAAACGATAGAGCGCGACTGGGAGCGCGACACGAGCATGTCTGCTGCAGGCAAGACTGCCGGCTGCAAGGACATTGCGGTGCAACTGATCGACTGGACGAAATCCAACGGAGACGGGTTCGAGGTGATCCTCGGCGGCGGCCGCGCGAACTTCCTTCCCGACACCGTCACCGACCCGGAATACGCCGACCAAAAGGGCCGCCGCGCAGACGGACGCAACCTTGCGGATGAGTGGAAAGGGCAGGCCGCCAACCGTACGCTCGTCACCAACGCCGCCGGCTTCAAGGCGTTCGACTGGAACAGCGATGGCCAGATCTTCGGTCTCTTCGAGCCGAGCCACATGCAGTACGACCTCGATCGCCGCAAGGACGACGAGGGCGAGCCCACGATCAAGGACATGACGACCGCCGCAATCACACGCCTGTTGCGCAGCCCGAACGGCTTTGTGCTGATGGTCGAAGGCGGCCGGGTCGATCATGGCCTGCACGCGGGCGATGCGCAGCGCGCGCTTGGGGATGCGGCGGCGCTGGACGAAGCGATCGCGGCGGCGGTCGCCATGACCAACCCCGCAGAGACGCTGATCATCGTGACGGCCGACCATTCCCATACGCTGGCCATGCAGGGATACCCGCAGCGCGGAAACCCGATCCTTGGGCTTGTGAAGGAAGGCGACAAGCTTGTGCTGGCGGCTGACGGCAAGCCCTACACGACGCTGAGCTTCGCCAACGGCCCCGGCTCGGTCTGCAAGAAGCAGCCGGACGACAAGTGGCTGTGCGAGCGGCCCGACCTAACCAATGTCGACACCACAGCGCTGGGGTTCAAGCAGCAGGCGCTGATTCCGATGGGCTCGGAAACGCATGGTGGCGAAGACGTCGCCATCTTCGCGGGCGGCCCGGGCGCCAACCTGTTTTCAGGCACGATGGAGCAGAACGAGATCTATCACGTGATGGCGCGCAGCCTGGGCTTCAAATAGCGCAGCTCGATCAGGAGAAGCGGCCATGCGTCAGGGTCTGTTTGCAGCAGTAGCTGGCGTGGCGCTTCTCCTGCCGGCGTGTTCGCCCACCGCAGCCCCCTCAGCGGAGGCTCCCGCGCCTGTTGCGGCCGCGCCCGCGTTTGACGAAGCAAATCCGCCTGCACTGGTCGAGACTTCATTCGAGAGTGCTGGCGATCGCATCAACGGCATCGTCTATCTCGCCAACGGGCCGGGTCCGCACCCGGCTGTCGTGCTGCTGCACGGCTTTCCGGGCAATGAGCGCAATCTTGATCTCGCGCAGGAGTTGCGGCGCGAGGGCTTCAACGTGCTGTTCTTCCACTATCGCGGCGCATGGGGCAGCGAGGGGAGGTACTCGCTTCCGCATGTGATCGAGGATGTTGGCGCAGCGACATCCTATCTTCGCGCCAATGCCGCGAACCTGCGTACCGACCCCGCGCGCATCCTTCTGGTTGGGCATTCGATGGGCGGCTTCGCGGCCCTGCAGGGCGGCGCGCGCGATCCGGCGATCAAGTGCGTTGCGGGTATCGCCCCGGCCGAGATGGGCGCAATCGCAGACCAGCTGAGCAAGTCGCCGGAGGCAGCCGCCGGCTTTGCCGCCTATGCCGATCAGCTGGACATGCTGGCAGGTCTCGACGGCAAGGCGTTCGTCGCCGACATCCTGGCAAATCGCGAAACGTACGACCTTGCGAAGCTTGCGCCGCAGATGGTCGGAAAATCGATCCTGATCGTGCTCGGCGACAAGGACACGGACATTCCCAATCCGATGGCGATGACCGCAGCCTTCAAGGCGACAAAGGGCGTGAATGTGTCAGGCGTCGAACTGTCCGGCGAACATTCCTTCTCGTGGTCGCGGCGGGAGCTTTCCGACACTGTGATCGACTGGGCCAAGGGCTGCGCAGGTTCGCCACAATCTGGCCTGCCGTCGCCTTCCTGAAGCCGTAGAGGGCGGTCATCTTCCCGGAATGGAGGGCTTATGCGTTTCACCATTCTTGCCGTTTGTGCTGCCGCCCTCAGCGGCGCAGCGTTTGCGCAGACGCCTCACGTCACCATCGAGGACGATGTCGCGCCAGCCAATGCACAGCGCTGCGCAACCCTGCGCGTGGCGCAGATCGGCGAGGCGCAGCGCACCCGCAAGGACGCCGATCCGCTGGTCAAGGCCGCGCATGACGCGTGGATGACCTATCCCGGCGTCGATGTCGCGAAGGCAAAGAGCGATGCCGCGCCGATCGCCGCAGCCGGCGCCACGCTGCAGAAAATGGCTGCTGACGCGTGCGAGGGTTTCGAGATACGCTCCTGACGCGGCCGGCAGGATAACCACCGGCTCCTGCGGGAGGCTTCGATGAAATCCACCATGTCAGCTGCGCTGTTGAGCGCGCTTCTGCTTGCAGCCTGCGGCGCCCCGACTCAAACGGCCGAACCCACGCCTGAGGAAATGGGTCAGGACGATCCCGGCGCGCCGATGGAGCCTGCGCCCGCGCCGCGCCCGGTCACCTTCGAGGCGATGTCAAAGACAGCGGAAGCCTTCACCGGCGCGATCACGCTTTCGGCTGAGCCGCGCTCTGGTCCGAATGCCGCCCCGCGCATGAAGCTGGTGGGCGCCAACGGCCTCACATTCATCACCGAACTGCTTCCCGGAGCGGCAGAGCAGGCAAGCCCGATCGACTGGAAAGCTGTGTTCGGCGAAGACATGGCCGTCAGCGGCGATGCGCCCCCGGGCGCGCCGTCGATCGACATGCACAGCGTGGTTCAGGAAGACGTGCCGAACACCGCGCTGAATGGCGGCTTCTGCGGCAAGGACGAGCCGACCTCGTTCATCGCGATGGCGACGGGTCTTGGCTCCACCGGCGGGCAGTACATGTCGATCGCTGCATTCAAGGGCAATGCCTGGCCGCCCACCAGCGCCGACGTGCTGTGCGGCACGTTCAACTACATCCCGCCAGCGCCGCCGCTCTAGCGGCTACTCCAGCGCCGAATAGATCAGCGCGCGCAGCTTGGTCTGCGTGTCGAGCACGCCTGCGGGGATCAGTTGCGTCATGAAGCTGACAGTCAGCCCTTCAGCCGGATCGACCCAGTACGTCGAGTGGTAAGCGCCGCCCCAGCCATAGTCGCCCGAAGATCCGAGATTGGCCATCTTGCCGGGCGACTCGGTGATACGGAAGCCGAGGCCGAAGCTCTGTCCGGGCTGGTAAGGCGCGGTGACAAGCGCGTTCTGCGTCATCTGCTCGACGCTCTTGCGCGAGATGTAGCGCTTGCCATCGAGTTCGCCGTTCTGGAGCAGCATCTGCAGGAAGCGCGAATAATCGTACGCGGTCGAGAGCAGGCCGGCGCCGCCGGCGAACGCCTTGCACGGCCCACCGTCATAGTGCCCCTGGCCGATATGGCCCGTGCCCTGCCATGATCCGGGCGAGGCCGCGCGCTCGGACTTCCCTTCCTTGGCGGAATAGACGACGGCGAGGCGATCAGATTTTCCGGACGGCAGGCAGAAGCTGGTGTCCGTCATGCCGAGCGGATCGATCAGGCGTTCCTTGAAGAAGACGTCGAGCGACTGGCCCGATAGCTTCTCCACCACGACGCCAAGAATGTCGGTGTTATAGCCATAGACCCACTGCTCGCCCGGCTGCGCAGCCATGGGCAGCGCCGCCATCTTCGCGACCACGTCAGACACCGTCACGGTCTTGTCCGCAAAATACCAGCCGAATATGCCCGCATCCCGCCACGCCTTCTCGCCGGGGCCCGTGCCATAGGAGATGCCGGCGCTGTGAGAGAGAAGGTCGCGGATGGTGATGGCGCGCTTGGCGGGGACCACATCATAGCCGCCGCCATCCTTCGCGACGGCCACTGTGGTTTTCGCCCATTCCGGCAGGAATTTACTCAGCGGATCGTCAAGCACCAGCTTGCCTTCTTCCATCATCATCATGATGGCGACGCTGGTGAGCGCCTTGGTCTGCGAGGCAATACGGAAGATGTCGTTCTCTTCCATGCGGTCGCCCGCCTCGCGGTCGCGCCAGCCATAGGCTTCGGAGAAAACTTCGCGGCCATCCTGATGGATCATCACCACGGCGCCAGCGAGTTTGCCCTCGGCGACATACCGCTTCATCACATCGTCCAGCACCTTGAGCCGCGCCTGCGACATGCCATGCGGCGCATCGTTGACGATCTGCCCGTGCGCCATTGGCGCGAGGCGCGTGGTCTCGTCCACCGAGATCATGCAGCCGGAAAGCGCCGTCGTGCTCAGAGCAGCAAGAAGCATCGAACGCAGGTTCATTCTTTCCTCCCGGGATTTTTGCGGACGATGGCAGGCCAGACGCCGGGGTCAAGCATGTCGTCCGGGAAGCGGAGCGGCCACGGGATCGGAGTTGCTTCGGGACGCGGTCTGGCCGATGTAGCCGCCATGAGCGAACGCTTCGACTATATCATCGTGGGCGCGGGAACGGCTGGCTGCCTGCTGGCCAACCGGCTATCGAAGGACCCGCGCAATAACGTGCTGCTGCTGGAAGCGGGCGGCAAGGATGACTGGATCTGGTTTCACGTTCCAGTCGGCTACCTGTTCGCCATCGGCAATCCGCGCGCCGACTGGATGTTCCAGACCCAGCCCGTCCCCGGCCTCAACGGACGCGCGCTGAACTACCCACGCGGCAAGGTTCTCGGCGGGTCGTCCGCAATCAACGCCATGATCTACATGCGAGGGCAGGCCGCCGACTATGACGGCTGGCGCCAGCTCGGCCTCACCGGCTGGGGCTGGGACGATGTCCTGCCGCACTTCCTGCACCACGAAGACCATGTCGATGGCGGCGCGCATCACGGCCAAGGCGGCGAGTGGCGCATCGAACATCCGCGCATGCGCTGGAAGGTGCTCGACGCGTTTGCCGATGCAGCTGAAAGCGCGGGCATTCCGAAGGTCCCCGATTTCAACACCGGCGACAATTCCGGCGTCGGCTATTTCCAGGTGAACCAGAAAGATGGCCGCAGATGGTCGTCAGCGCGCGGATTCCTGAAGCCCGCGCTGCGGCGTGCGAACCTGAAAGTGGTGACAGGCGCACTGGTCGAGCGCGTGATCATCGAGAATGGCGAGGCGAAGGGCGTTGCATGGTCACGCCTCGGCGGCATGGAGCGGCACACGTCAAAGGCCGATGGCTGCGTGATCCTGGCTTCCGGCGCCGTGCAGACGCCGAAAATGCTTGAGCTTTCCGGCATCGGCGATGGCGAGCGGCTGAAGGCGCTTGGCATCGATGTCGCGCATCACAGCCCCGGCGTCGGAGAGAACCTGCAGGACCACTTGCAGTTGCGCCCGATCTACAAGGTCTCCGGCGTGCCGACGCTCAACGAGCAATACGCCAACCTGATGCGCCGCCCGTTGATGGCGGCGGATTACGCGCTGCGCCGGCGAGGCCCAATGACGATGGCCCCCTCGCAGATGGGCGCCTTCGCGAAGTCGAACGAGCGCCACGCCACGCCGAACATTCAATTTCACGTCCAGCCGCTCGCCTTGCCGAAATTCGGCGAGGCGATGTACACGTTTCCCGCCATCACGATCAGCGTCTGCAACCTGCGGCCCGAAAGTCGCGGCGCCATCCACGCCACCTCGCGCGATCCGAACACAGCGCCGGAGATCCAGCCGAACTATCTCTCGACCGAAAGCGATCGCATCACGGCTGTGGAATCGATCCGCCTCGTGCGCCGCATTGTCGATCAGCCCGCGTTGAAGCGGTTCTCGCCAGAAGAATTCACACCAGGCGCCAGCCTGCAGACAGACGCCGAGCTTGCTCAGGCGGCTGGCGATATCGGCACGACGATCTTCCATCCGGTCGGCACCGCAAAGATGGGAACGGCGACGGACAGCGCCGCAGTTGTCGATGAGCGCCTCCGCGTGCACGGCGTCGGCAAGCTGCGCGTGATCGACGCGTCGGTGATGCCGCGCATTCCATCCGGCAACACCAATTCACCCACGCTCATGATCGCTGAAAAGGGCGCTGACATGCTGCTGGAAGACTCACGAAACTAGCTTTTGATCATTGCGACGCGTGCGGAACCGAACAGCAGATTATCCGTTTATTCCCTGAACGCGGGGGATACTCTGACATTAAGGAGTTCGCGATGAACAAGGACACGATCAAGGGTTCGATGAAGGAAGCTGCCGGCAAAGTGCAAAAGGAATTCGGCAAGGCTGTCGATTCCCCGAAGCACGAACTCAAAGGCGGCGCCAAGGAAGCTGAAGGCAAGGGCCAACAGGCTGTTGGCCACATGAAGGACGCCGTTAAATCGGTGACCAAGAAGTAGATCACTCGAACTGATCAAGACAGAGGCCCGGAGCTTGCTCCGGGCCTTTTGTCATTTGTTTCGCGGTGTTTCCCATCGTGGCTTTGCGGTGACGCCGGATTTGCTCTAGCAGGGCCGCGCAATGGTGGAGCGTGGCGTGGAATCGGCGGCGGAAAAGGCAGGTGCATTGCCCGGCACGAAGCCCCGCCTGTCCGGCGATGCCTTGAGCTGGGCGGCCCTTCTCCTGCTTGTCGTGATCTGGGGCTCAACGTTCGCCGGGTTACGTATTGGCGTCGAGACGATCACGCCCGCATGGCTCGTCGCAGGCCGCCTCCTCAGCGGCGCATTCTTCCTCGGCGCGTGGCTGTTTCTCGCGTTCGTCTTTCGTCGCCCGCGCATGCAGGCTGCGCCGATGCTGATCTCCATGCGCGCGCTGGGGTGGTTTGCCTTCATCGGCATTGCGGCGACCATGCTGCCCTTTGTCATGTACGCGCACGCCGCCGAGTCGGTGGGCTCCGCTGTGCTCGCGATCTGCAACGGCGGCACGCCTTTCGCGACGGTGCTGATGGCGCATTTCATCGTCGGCGACCGCCTCACGGCAAGGCGAATCACCGGTGTGATGCTGGGCTTTCTGGGTCTTGTCGTGCTCGTCATCCCTGAACTGCGCGATGGCGCGCACGCGGGCCTGATCGGCCTGCTGCTGGGTATTGTCGGCGCATGGCTTTACGCGGTCGGCAATATCGCAACGCGCCTCGCCCCCCAGGTCGAGCCCGTGATGTCAGCCTTCATCATTGTCGCCGTCGGTGGCGTTGCCGCACTCGTCTACGCGATCGCAATGGAGCCGTTTCCGCTCGCCGCGAGCACGGCCTCGATCGCCGCGATGATTATCCTCGGTCTGCTGCCGACGGCCTTCGCCATGTTCATCTATGTCTGGCTGATCCGCAGGGCGGGGCCGGTGTTCGTCTCCTTCACCACCTACATGTCGCCGCTATGGGCGACAGGTCTTGGCGTGCTGTTCCTCGGCGAGCCGCTGCTCTGGTCCATGGTCGGCGCGCTGGCGCTGATCCTTGCTGGCGTTGCGGTGGCGAACTGGCGGCGGCCTGCCAAGTCTTAATTGACGCAGCCCCTGTTCGGGAGCATATCCGGCCCGGGCCAGTCGCCCCCAACGGCGACCAGTCCATCTGTAAGGATGGGAGAAAAACAGATGTCTACCGCTGCCAAACCGGCAGTGCGCCCTGATCGCGCACACTTTTCCTCTGGCCCATGCGCCAAGCGCCCTGGCTGGTCCCTCGACAACCTCAAGCTTGAATCGCTGGGCCGTTCGCACCGCTCCAAGCTCGGCAAGTCGCGCCTGAAACTGGCGATCGACAAGACGCGCGCCGTTCTGAAAATCCCCGCTGACTACCGCATCGGCATCATGCCGGGCTCGGACACAGGCGCCATCGAGGCCGCCTTCTGGTCCATGCTCGGCGCGCGGCCCGTGGATGTTTTCGCGTTCGAATCCTTCGGTGAAGACTGGGTCACCGACATCACGAAACAGCTGAAGGTCGACGCCACGACGCACAAGGCCGGCTACGGCCAGCTGCCCGACATGTCGAAGGCCCGCAAGGACGCAGACATCGTCTTCACCTGGAACGGCACCACCTCGGGCGTCAAAGTCCCCAACGGAGACTGGATCGCGGACGAGCGCGAAGGCCTCACCTTCTGCGACGCCACCTCGGCCGTGTTCGCCATGCCGATCCCGTGGTCGAAAATCGACGTGCTGAGCTACTCGTGGCAGAAAGTGCTGGGCGGCGAAGGCGCGCACGGCATCCTGATCCTCTCCCCGCGCGCCATCGAGCGACTCAAGACCTACACGCCGAAATGGCCCATGCCGAAACTCTTTCGTATGGCCAAGGGCGGCGAAGTCACCGAGGGCATCTTCGAAGGCGAGACGATCAACACGCCTTCGATGCTCGCGACCGAGGATTATCTCGACGCGCTCGCCTGGGTCGAAGGTCTCGGCGGCGTTGACGCCACCATCGCGCGCTCGAACGCCAACCTCGCCGTGCTCGAGGCTTGGGTTGCGAAAACACCGTGGGTCGAGTTCCTCGCCGCCGACAAGGCGACGCGCTCGAACACCTCCGTCACGCTCTCGATCACCGATCCCCGCGTCGCCAAACTCGACGACAAGGGCCAGCAGGACTTCGTGAAGAAGTTCGTCGCCGTGCTCGAGAAGGAAAACGCGGCCTACGACATCGGCGGCTACAAGGCGGCGCCTCCGGGCCTCCGCATCTGGTGCGGCGCGACTGTCGAAGCCTCCGATCTCGATAAGCTGACGCCCTGGCTCGACTGGGCGTTTGAAACGACAGTGGCGGAACTTTAGTCGGGGAGATGCCGTGCCTCGGTTCGAGATTGCTGCTCCCTTCGGTGCCGTATTCCTCCAAGTGACACCCGAGGTTGCGTCACCGCTCGTCAGGCGCGCTGATGTTGTGCTTTCCCCCGGCCAGCGGGTTGATGCCTGTCTGGTCGGGCAGATTGCTTTTCAGGCGCAATGGGGAGATCGCGTTGAATTGTTGCTCGGCTGTGTCGCTGCCAATGGAGTCGATGTCGGCGTCGCGCACGGCGAGCATCTGCATGCGATGGAAGCTGACCGTCAGGGATTGTGTGGCGCATTGGCGATACGTGACGACCAGTGGTTTTCGCAGAAGTTTGGGTGTGAGGCTGAGTACCTGACCGACGCACGCGGCACGTCGCTTCGACTTAGGTCATTCAAAAGAATGCCTGACGTGATCGAGTACGCAGTCGCTTGGACGGAGTCACCGCTATCCGAGGATGAAGAAGTCGCGCCGTGGTTTGCGGTCGATCTCGTCATGAGAAGTTAGCCCATGCCCGCTGAAACCTCCCACACGATCCGCGAATGGGGCGACGCCACCTTCGGCGAAGCGCGTGATCTCATCGCGCTTGTCGTCCGTGCACGCGGTGAACTCGACGAACTCGAGCAAGCACTCCGCGCCAAAGATCATGCTGAAGCGGGCAGGGAGGCGGCTGACGTGGCCATCCTGCTCCATCGCCTCGTCGCCCTTCTGGGCTCCGATCTCTCCACCGAAGTCGATGCCAAGATGCAGATCAACCGCGCCCGCAAATGGAAAGCGGCGGGAGACGGGACGGGCGGTCATGTCTGAGGCAGCGCCCCGTCACATCACGCTCGAAACCATCGGCAAGCCGACGCTGACCCTGCGCGCCGCCACGTACGCCGATATTCCCACGCTGTTGCGCTGGGATGCAGACCCGACCGTGATCGCCTCCGGCACAGACGATCCCAACGCCGTTATCGCCTGGGGCGAGGACAATGACTGGGCCGAGAACATCAATCTCTACGAACACGATGTCTGGGAATACTGGATCGCCGAGATTGATGGTCGCCCGATCGGCTGCATGCAGCTGTGCGATCCGCATCTCGAGCCAACGCATTACTGGGGCGACATCGAGCCCAACCTCCGCGCGCTCGATATCTGGATCGGCGAGCCTGATGCACGCGGCAAGGGCTATGGCGAGATGATGATGCGCCTCGGCATTGTCGCCGCGTTCGAAGATCCCGCCGTCACCGCCATCGTGGTCGACCCGCTGGCGTCCAACACCCGCGCCCACACATTCTATCAGCGCATAGGCTTCAAGCCGACACACCGACAGATGTTCGGCGGGGACGACTGCCTCCTTCACAAACTCACGCGCGAAGACTGGAGCGCACAGTCATGATCAAACGCACCGCAATCGCCTTCGCAACTTTTCTCTGCTCCGCCTGCGTCACGCAGCCTGCAGCGGACGTCGCTACGTCGGCTGGCGTCTTTCCGCGCGTCATCCCCACTGTCGATGGCGCCGTCTACATCCCGAGCCAGGGCCACCAGGGCGCGTATGACAGCATCGGTTACGCGCCGGCCCGCCGCGCCGGCGACACCGTCTACATCTCCGGCGTCATCGTCGGCCGCGCGCCTGACGAGGGGAACGACGTCGCTGCCTTCAAGGCACAGGCCCGCCGCGCTTTCGACCATCTCGCCCACGTTCTCGAGTCCGCCGGCCTCGGCTTCGAGAACGTCACGATCATCAACTCCTTCCATGTGTGGGATTCGCCTCACTTCGCCGGCACGCGCGAAGAACACATCAACGCGCTCATCGAAGTGAAGAACGAATTCATGAAGCCGCCCCATCCCGCATGGACTGCCGTCGGAACCACCGGCCTGCTTGAACCCACGGGCCTCGTCGAAATCCAGCTCATCGCTCATGTCCCGCCCACCGGCGGCAAACAATAGACTTCAGGAGACCTCCCCATGACCAACAAGATCAAAGTCCTCATCGCCGATGACCTCGCGCCCGGCGCCGCCGACATCTTCAAGAACCGCGGCATCGAGGTCGATTTCAAGGTCGGCCTGAAGAAGGACGAACTGATCAAGATCATCGGCGAGTATGATGGTCTCGCTGTCCGCTCCGCGTGCAAGCCGGACAAGGACGTGATCGCGGCTGGAACAAACCTGAAAGTCATCGGCCGCGCTGGCATCGGCGTTGACAACGTCGATGTGAAGGCCGCGACCGCCAAGGGCGTCATCGTGATGAACACGCCCTTCGGCAACGCCATCACCACGGCCGAACACGCCATCGCGATGATGTTCGCCGCCGCTCGCCAGATCCCCTCGGCCAGCCAGCGCACCCTCGCAGGCGAATGGCCGAAGAAGGATTACATCGGCATCGAGCTGTACGCGAAAACCCTCGGCCTCATCGGTGCGGGAAACATCGGCTCCATCGTCGCTGACCGCGCGCTGGGCCTGAAGATGAAAGTCGTCGCCTACGATCCCTTCCTCACAGCCGAACGCGCCACGCAACTCGGCGTCGAGAAGGTGGAGCTCGACGAACTCCTCGCACGCGCCGACGTCATCACACTGCACACGCCGCTGACCGACCAGACCAGGAACATCCTTTCGGCCGAAAACCTCGCGAAGACGAAGAAAGGCGTGATCCTGATCAACTGCGCCCGTGGCGGCCTTGCAGATGAAGCCGCGGTTCGTGCGGGCCTCGACAGCGGCCACATCGGCGCGGCTGCGTTCGACGTGTTCCTCGAAGAGCCCGCAAAAACCAATGTGCTGTTCGGCGCGCCGAACTTCATCGCCACGCCCCACCTTGGCGCGTCGACTGTCGAAGCGCAGGACAACGTCGCCTTCCAGGTCGCCGAACAGATGGCGGACTACCTGCTGACGGGCGCCGTCTCCAATGCGCTCAACACGCCGTCCGTCACGGCCGAAGAAGCGCCGAAGCTGAAGCCGTTCGTGGCGCTCGCCGAAAAACTCGGCCAGTTCGCCGGGCAAGTTGCCGATGGCGGCCTGTCGGAAGTCGAGATCGAATACGAAGGCCAGGTCGCCCAGCTCAACCGCAAGCCGCTCACCTCTGCGGCGCTCGCGGGCATGCTGCGTCCGTTCCTTGCTGAAGTGAACATGGTCTCCGCGCCCGCCATCCTGCAGGAACGGGGCGGCTCGCTGAAGGAGTCCACCAACGACGTCAGCCCGATCTATGACTCGCTCATCCGCATCAAGGTGAAGGTCGAGGGCAAGTGGCGCTCGGTCGCCGGCGCCATCGTCGGCGGCAAGCCGCGCGTTGTGGAAGTGAAGGGCATGGCGCTGGAAGCTGACTTCCAGCCCTTCATGGTGTTCGTCAACAACTCCGACAAGCCGGGCTTCATCGGCGCCATGGCCGGCCTTCTGGGCGATGCCAAGGTCAACATCGCCACCTTCAATCTCGGCCGGGAAGCCTCCGGCGGCGACGCCATCGCCATCGTCGGCGTCGACCAGGACGTTCCCGCCCAGACCCTCGAAGCCATCGAGAAGCTGCAGCAGGTTCGCTACGTGAGAGTGCTGAAGTTCTGATCTGCCTTCCGCTCTGAGTGTCGAGCATGTCGGGGCCAAGTTGACACTTGGCCCCGATTGCCTTGTCCTGCTGATGATCCAGCAGCCGACGAACGGACGATCAATGGCCGATTGGAAGGAACACCCGCTTTTCAGGCAGGCCGTCTCGTTTGCGCGTTCGTCGCAGGCGGAGATTGAACGCGTCACCCGGGAACTCCCCGGCCTGGCCAAAAGCGTCGCGAAACACGTCCCGTTCGCAGAAGATGCGTTGGCGGCGTTTTATGCCGCGTCAGATCCCGCAACGCCTTCCACCCAGAAACTCATGATCTGGGGTCCGCTCCTCTATTTCGTCATTCCGCTCGACGCCGTCCCAGACTTCATCCCGGCCTTGGGGTTCGCTGATGACGCCGCTGCTATTGCAGCCATGCTCGGTGCGGTCGGCAAGGCCATCACGGTGGCTCATCGCACCAGGGCGCGCGAAGCGCTTGGCCTTCCGCAGGCTGAAGTCTGATCCAAGCTTGGCGCCAGCAATCCCGCCGCTAGTCTCGGCTTCATGAACCGCCGCGCCTTCCTCGCCACCCTCGCAGCATCTGCCGCTGCGCCAGCGTTCGCGCAGACCGCGCCTTCGTCTCCCGCGCCGCTGCTCTACTATGCCGGGCAGGCCGGCCGCCTCACCAGCGATCGCGACAGGCAGGGCGGCAATCCGTTCGCCTCGGCGCTCTGCGACGTCCTGCCTGAACTGCCGCTGACGCTGGAGACGTTCGGCGCACGCATGGCGCTGGCGAACTCGCTGCACAGCCGTGGCTGGCAGAATATCCAGATGCCGCGCAAGCTGCCGGACCCCAAGTCGAAACTCGGCGTCGAAGGGCAAAGCCGGCGCGCCCTCGTGCTGATCAACGCTGACTATTCGAAGTCCGAAGCCTATTCGCTCCCCGGCGCGAAGTTCGATGCGCGCCGCGTGCCCGCCGCGCTGCAGGTTGCCGGCTTCGAAACCACGCTTGTGCTCGACGCCACCGTCGATGCCGCCCGCGCAGCCCTCGATGCCTTCGCCACGCATTCCGCAAGCGCCGACGTCGCGTTGATCTATGTCGGCGGCCATGGCCTGCAGCACAAGCGAACCGTCTATTGGATGATGGGCGATTATCCCGAGCGCGACTCGAAATGGCTTGCGACTCACGCCATCTCACTCGACGAGATCGCAGGCGCCGGAACGGCGCGGCAGGCAAACCTTGTTCTCTACGCCAGCTGCCGCGATGATCCCTTCAAGGGAAAGTGAGTCACCACCATGGACGCAGACAGCGCACAGCATTTCGCGCGCGAATGGGTGAAGGCGTGGAACGATCACGACCTAGACGCCATCCTTGCCCACTATGCCGAGGACGTCACGTTCCACTCCTCGCGCATCCGCCTGGTCACAGGCCGCGACATCGACTCCGTGTCAGGCAAGACCGCCCTGCGCAGCTATTGGGGCGCAGCCCTGGAACAGGCCCGTGATCTCTATTTCGAGATCGACCAGGTGCTCGCCGGATCGGACGCGCTGACGATCATCTCCACCAACCACAGGCAGCAGGCGGTCGCCGAAACCTTCGTGATTGGCGCAACCGGCAAGGTCATCCGCTCCATCGCGGCGTACGGTTAGGCGCCGGGCGGGCGCACCTTCGATCCGTAGATCGCACTCTCCATGCCGATGACCAGCGCGAGCCCCGGCGCCATCACCGAGCAGCACTGCGCCAGAACCTTCGCTGCCGTCCATGCCGTAACGGCCTGGTATGATGCTTCGGATGCGGCAAAGCCCTGCTTCTTCGTGACCTCGCTGATCTCCCCGCTCAGGCACGCCATCGCTACCGGCAGCACGCGCTCCAGAAGCACGCCAGCCGGCGCTGCAGGCCGATGATCGTCAGGCGTCGACGGCATGCCTTCCATCGGCCCGCCCATGCGCTCCGTCACGCTGCGAAACAACGCGGCCACATCCGGCAGGTCCGCTTCAGCAAGGCCATGGCCAATGGCCGTGCCGGCAAGATTGTTCCACACGCAGGCCGTCGCCTGCTCCGGATCGCTCGTCATGAGGCGATTGTTGATCGCATCGCCATACAGCATCTGCCGCCCGTCCGTCAGCGTCACCATGTGCAGCTGAACCGCTGCGTCGGAAAGCGTGCCCGGGTCCGCCAACAGAGAGCGCTGCGCACCCCACCCAGCCAGTACCCCGGCCGCCGCCATGAAAGTTTCGGCATGCAGCCGCCCGTCGCCGCCGATCAGCGGCTGGCTCAGATTGCGTACGAGATGCCCCGCTGCAAAATTGCATCCGATCTCGTCGGGCCACCCGGCCCATGGCAATGGCGGCGATGCGGCTTCGCTCATGGAGGTCCCTTCTGCGGTCCAGAATGCTGCGCCTGCAGCCCGAAGCCAGTTCAGGCTTCGCGGACCTCTACCAGTCGGATCGAGGTTTCGTGAAGCGCTACGAAACAATCGCGCCGGGCTTTGCGGATTCTCGCGTGGCAGCGATGAAGGCGCACGCTGCCAAGAGCTAGCGTGTTCGCCGGGCAGGGCGCCGTCGTGCGGCTGCTGCAAACCTCACAGGCTCCTTCATCGGCGCCCTGGACTTGCGCGGCTGCGCTTTTGCGGCGGCAGTCTTGGGCGCTGTGGCCTTCTTCGCGGGCGCTGGCTTTGCCTTTGCCGCACGCGGCTTCGCAGTCGCTGCTGCGCTGCGGCCCATCTCGTCGTCCCAGTGGCGGCGGCACAGCGAGACATACATCGACTTCTCGATGCCGACCTGGTCGCCACTCGTCAACGTGCGCCCATCCGCACTGCGCCGCACCACCATCGTCGCCTTGCGCCCGCAATGACAGATCGTGCGGATCTCGCGCAGGTTGTCCGCAATCGCCAGAAGCTCGGACGATCCCTCGAACAGCTCGCCCCGGAAATCCGTGCGCAGGCCAAAGCACATCACCGGAATGTCGAGCCGGTCAGCCACACGCGCCAGCTGCCACACCTGTTGGCGCGAAAGGAACTGCGCCTCGTCGACGAACACGCAATCAAGCTTCTTGCGCTTGTGCTCCCTGGTGATCCACACGCAGAGATCATCCGTCGTCGAATAGAGACACGCATCTGCGCTGATGCCGATGCGCGAGGTGATCCGCCCCGCATCCGCCTTGGCATAGAGCGAGGACGTGAACAGCATCGTGCGCATGCCGCGCTCGTTATAGTTCCACGATGCCTGCAGCAGCAGGGTGGATTTGCCTGCGTTCATCGCGGCGTATGAGAAATACAGCTTCGACATGGCCCGGCATTTCTGCCCCGGGCACACGCGCAAGGCCAGCCCCGCCGCCCCCAATGCTGGGGAAAGATCAGGTCGCCAGCGCCTCGCGCGGTCGCCGCCGCCCGATCACCAGCGCCAACGCCGCGATAATGCAGAGGATTCCCGCTGCCTGGAACGCCAGCATGTAGGATCCGAACTCTGTGCGGATCACGCCTGCGCCGGAGGCAGCAAAGCCTGCGCCCAGCTGGTGGGCCGCGAAAATCCAGCCGAACACCATAGGCGCCCGCGCCGGTCCGAACGCATCCGCCGTCAGCTTCACCGTGGGCGGCACAGTCGCGATCCAGTCGAGCCCATAGAAAACGGCGAACACAGCCAGCGCCATCGGCTCGAAGCCGGAGAGCGGCAGGTAGAGCAGGGACAAGCCCCGAAGCCCGTAATACCAGAATAGCAATGTCCGCGAATTGAAACGATCCGACAGCCAGCCCGACGCAACCGTGCCAAAGAAGTCAAACACGCCCATCAGCGCAAGCAGACCTGCCGCACTGGTCGCCGCGATGCCGAAGTCGCCACACATCGGGATCAAATGCATCTGCACGAGGCCGTTGGTCGATGCGCCGCAGATGAAGAAGGTCCCGGCGAGGATCCAGAACACCGGCTTGCGCACGGCGACGGCAAGCGCACTTAATGGCGCAAGGAAGAGACTCGTCTTCTGTGGCGGCAGGGGAGCAGGCTCGGCATTCGCCGCCGCGCCAAACGGCTTGAGGCCAACGTCAGCTGGCCTGTTGCGGATGAAGACAAGGATCAGCGCAACAGCAACCGCATAGAGAATGCACATCAGCAGGACAGCCGAGCGCCACCCATGCTGTTCCACGATCCAGGCAAGCGCCGGCAGCACGATCAACTGGCCCGTGGCTGTCGACGCCGTCAGAAGCCCGACCACCAGCCCGCGCCGCTTGTCGAACCGGCGCGTCGCCACGACCGCAGACATCACAACGGCGGTGAGACCTGCGCCCACGCCGACCAGCACGCCCCACAGCACGACGAGATGCCACATCTCGCGCATGAACACCGACAAGCCCATGCCGCTGCTGATCAGCACGAACGACATGATCATCACGGGCCGCAGGCCAAACCGGTTGAACAGCGCAGCCGCAAACGGCGCGACCAGGCCAAGCAGGGCAAACCGAAGGCCCAGCGCGCTGGAAATTTCTGCAGACGACCAGCCGTATTCAAGCTGCAGCGGGATCAGCATCACGCCGACCGAACCAGCAGCGCCCGCCGCCACCAGCGCCGCAAAGAACGTCACGCCCACAACGACCCAGCCGTAGTGAACGCCCATCCGGGCGAAAAACCGCGTGATGGCGTCGCCAGCTGGCGCTGGGGCTGTGTCGGTCTGCGCCATGCTCGTCCATCCCGCGTCAGGTCTTGCGACATTATATGAGACCAATCATATTATGCGCAACAGGCTATGCGTCAGGTTTTATGACGCGTATCATGAGATGATCTGGAAGCAGGAAAGCCGAGATGGCGCGCTATTCGCCCGATCACAAGGAAAAGACCCGCCACGCCATCATCGAGGCATCAGCCGGGCAAATGCGCATAGGAGGGCTCGATGCGGTCGGCGTCGCGGGCATCATGGCGCAGTGCGGCCTCACGCATGGCGGCTTCTACGCGCATTTTGCCTCGCGCGAGGCTCTGCTCGTCGCCGCGATCGAGCGCCTGTTCGACAAGGCGATCGACGGCATCTCACGCTTCCACGAAAAACACGGCGACGCGGCGCTGTCTCGCTATGTCGATTTCTACCTCTCGCCACGCCACCGCGACGATCTCGCCATCGGCTGCCCCATTCCCGTCCTGGCGACGGACGTCAGCCGGGCAGGCGGCGAGGTGAAGGTCGCGTTCGATGCCGGCCTCGACCGTCTCGCTGAGCGTGTGGGACAGCTGATGCCGCAAACCGGATCCAAAGCCGTCGCCAAGAAGGCAGCCCTCGCGCTGCTGGGAGAGATGGCTGGCGTGCTAGGCCTGTCTCGCGCCATCAGCGACCAGAAACAGTCCGCCGACCTGCTGTCAGGCAAGCGCAAGGCGCTCGCAATCTGAGGCTCACGGCCCGGGCGGGCTGTTGTGCAGCGCGCGTCCATTGTCGTCCGCGCGCGTTCTCGCGGCATTCGTTTCAACCGGACACGCTGCAGGCGGCCGCGCGAATGCAGGATTGGTGATGAACCCCTCATCCGTCAGCGCTTCGAGGAAAGCGACAAGGTCGGCAATCTCCCCGTCATTGACCGTCTGCTTCAGCCGCGGATCGCTCGTTCCTGCATCGGCATAGTGATTCAGGATCGCCTCGCCCAACGTGGCAACCTCGCCATCGTGCATGTAGGGCCCAGACAGCGCGACATTGCGCAGGCCCGGCGTGCGGAAACGCCCTGCGTCCTCCGCCTTCTGCGTGATGCGCGAAAGGCCGGAGTCCTTCCCCTCCGCAGGCAGGGCAAGGCGATGGAAGGAATCCACCGGCTTGCGATCTGGCATCGCCGCGTCGGTAAAATGCGGCCCCGCATGGCAGCTGGCGCATTGCTTGGCTTCGAACAGCGCCGCCCCATGTCTCTGCTGCTCCGACAACGCGCCCGCGTCCCCGCGCATCCAGCGATCATACGGTGCATCAAGCGACACCAGCGTGCGCTGGAACGCCGCCAGCGCAGACGTGATCGTGTGCATGTCGATTTTCCCGCCAAGCTCAGGAAACGCCGCGCGGAAAAGTTCAGGATAGCACGACTGATCCGCCAGCCTCTGCGCCAGCGCGCCTTCCGGCTTGCCGCCAAACCCCATCTCGACTGGCACAAACCCCTCGATCGGGATCAGCGCCTGATGCTCCAGCGTGTCGACATGCGGCCCGCCCCAGGTCAGCGAACTGAACCACGCCACATTGGCCAGTGTCTGGATATTCCGCTCGCCCGGGCTGTCGTCGAATCCCGGCCGCGTCTTGTTCGGATCGGTAAAGCCGCGCTTCTGCTCGTGACACGTCGCGCAGCTCATCGCGCCGTCCCACGACAGATCGCCATCATAGAACAGCCGCCGCCCCAGCTCGATCTTCATTGGCGTCGGCGGATTGCTGGCGGGGTGGGGCGGGGCAAGGTTCGCCGCTGGCCATGGCTTGTCCGCCGGCGCCACAACGCTGGCGCATGCCACGAGCACAGCAGTTAGCGCACCGCCGAGCGCACCTGCGACAAGCCTTGAATTCACGCTACGGGCTGTCAGGGCTGCTTCGCCACCAGCAGTTTTGTCGTCTCCGCGCCGCTCCCCGCAATTTGCAGCACATGCCGACCGGCTTTCAGCGAGTAAACCACCATCTTGCGGATCGTCGTGCATTCCGGTCCATGCCCAAAGGTGATCGGCTCAAGCGCCTTGCCGTCCTCGACCACATCGATCCACGCGGCGGTGCTCAGTGCAACCGTGTAATTTCCCGCTTGCGGAACTGTGATCGCGAAGACGCCGGAATACGACACCGACCCGCCGGGTTTCCCGGGAGCGACAGGCAAATAGATGCTCGTCGTCCGGCCAAGCAAGGCCGCGTAACCCTTGCCTGTTGTCACCAGCGTATCTGTCAGCTCAGCTCCCTTGCCGACAGTCTTCAGGGGCGCCCCGCCATTCCAGTCTTCGAGGCCCGCAGGCAGGGCCGCGTCAAGCGCCGCGCAGGCTGGCGCTGCATGATCGTGCTGCTGCGCAACGGCCATCGGCGCGCAGGCGACTGCAAAAGTCACAAGGATCAGGCGCATCACAGCCTCCAAGCGTTATACGCGACTACATACAACGATCCTGAGGCCAGTGGAAGCGGCGCCTGAAACCGCATGCAGTGCGTGTCAGCTTGTCGCCATCAGCTTGGCCCGCACGCGGTCGCGATACCTGATGCATTCCGCGATGTAGCGGCGGTACATCTCCACATCCACTTCCTCGCTCTCGGTGCAGGGAAGCAGCATGTCGCCATCGGATTTGAAATTGCCGTCCCATTCCATCAGCGCTTCGTCGCTCATGGCAGGATCGAACGTCTTCAGCTTTTCATCCGGCATGCCGTCGAAATAGGCGCACAGGTTGATGCCCGCCTCCGTGCGCGGCTCGAACGGCGGCGCGCCCTCGAAGTTCCAGTTGGGTTCGGTCATGTCGGCTTACGCGTTCTGAACCCAGCCGTGATAATCATTGTCGCGCAGGCCGCCGCGCTCCAGATACGCCGTCTTGATGCGGCTCAGCGCATCCGCGGGCAGGGCGTTGCGTTGCGCGTTCACATCGACGCCATAGAGCTTCGCCGCGTTGAGCCCGAAGATCTTCGCGCGCACCTCGTCGGTGATCTTCTCATAGCCGTGCTTCTCGCACATCTCGTCCGAGATCTGGAACCGCTTGAACGCGTCGATGCCCCACTGCGGCGAGCCCCACCACAGGCAGTCCGTCCCCCACACGACGTGATCCGCGCCATAGGTCTTGATGTTGAGGCCCATGCCGTGCTGGCACATGATCGGGTCCTGGATCGCCAGCGTGTTGAAGAACGAGCCGACCTCCGGATAGACGTTGTTGATCCCCGGATTGCGGCGTTTGATGTCCATCAGGATCTTGTGCCACAGGAAGTCGCCCGTCTCCGGGTTGTACTCGTTCATCTCCTTCCAGTTATCGCCATCCGTCGCGCCATGCTTCAGCGCCGAATGGTAGATCACGAAGTTGAAGTCCGGATTGCGCAGCGCCGCCGCCTCGATGTCCTTCGGATTGGCAAGGTGCCCAAGCGTGCGCGACTGGTAGCTGTAGCCCTTGTGCACCGACACCAGCTTCAGTCCACGCTTGCGGCTCTCTTCCAGGAACCACTGCGCGTTGTCGTCGTCCACCTGGAAGCCGTTGCCCGTGCGCGCCGGGTCGGTGTGGCAGTACCACTTCCACGAGTTGATCTTGTAATTGTTGATCTCGCGTTCCATCTGCTCGAGCGTCGCAGCCTTGTCGATCAAGTTGGTCGCGGTGTTCCAGTAATGGTTCGGCGCAAGATTGCCCTGGCTCAGCGCGCGCTGCGATCCGGCCATCGCGTTCAGCTCATTGCGCGACTGCGCCATCAGCCAGCTCGGCAGGATGGCCCCGCGCGGCGTGCGCTCCGCGCCTTCCAGCACACGGCCATCTGCCGCGCGCTGCTCTTCCTTGCCCGGCACGCCGGAGATCACGACCATCGCGGTTTCGGAATCGAGGAACATCTCCTTCGTGAAGGTGCGGAACGAATAGCTCTCGACGTCGTCCTTCAGGCTGAAGCCCATGTTCCGCGCCGTCTCGGAATTGCGGAAGTTCAGCGCGATGCCGTTCGAATAGTGCGCCTGCACGTCGATGATGAAGAACTTGCCCTTCTGGCCGTTGGCTTTCACCACTTCGGTGTCGCGCGGCTCGAACTGTTCGTCCTCGCCTACCTCGAACGTGTCCTGTCCATAGACGCAGTTGGAGGCGAGGAAGGCGGTCGCCAGACCCATGGACGACGCCATATAGGCGCGCCTGCTCATGTTGAGCTTCTTCGCGTTGGCCTCGCCCCATTCCATGATGAGGCTTTCAACCTGCTTCTGCTTCTTCGTCTGCGGACGGGGCAGAAATTCCTCGTTGGACACCACCTGCGTCGGGATGGGCGAGTCGACGCCCATCATACGGTCACGCTCGCCCTTGCGAATCCACATGGCAGTCTCCCTTGCGCGCGGCTCCACTCTTGATTTCGGCGAGCCTGTCTGTCGTTACGTCATGAGATACTGTGCACAGATCAGCCGTAAAGGGAATTACGGTGACAGGCTCGTGACTGGCCATGTTACAGGCCAACCGGCTTGAATCTGCGCGGCGGAGAGGCACACCATGAAGAACGTTACAGTCGTCGATCACCCGCTGGTCCAGCACAAGCTGACGCTGATGCGCGACAAGACCACATCCACCGCCGGCTTCCGAACGCTGCTGCGCGAGATCGCGACACTGCTCTGCTATGAAGTGACGCGCGACATCGAACTCGAAACGGTCGCCATCGAAACGCCGATGGGCCCGATGGATGCGCCCATCATCAAGGGCAAGAAGCTGGTGTTCGCTTCCATCCTGCGCGCCGGCAACGGACTGCTCGATGGCATGCTCGATCTCGTGCCTGCCGCGCGGGTCGCTCACATCGGCATGTATCGCGACCACGAAACGCTTGAGCCCATCGAGTACTATTTCAAGGCCCCGGGCGAGTTGGAAAACCGCCTCGTCATCGTGGTCGATCCGATGCTGGCGACGGGCAATTCCGCCATGGCCGCAATCGATCGGTTGAAGCGACGCGGCGCCAATCGCATCCGTTATCTCTGCCTGCTCGCCGCCCCCGAAGGCATCGCCAAATTCACC
>Ga0105048_10004242_pt1 | contig 23402 bp, 17 predicted proteins | sample MAT05_FD_78382 | JGI IMG/M metagenome (GOLD analysis project Ga0105048, IMG submission 78382) | Freshwater microbial communities from Lake Fryxell liftoff mats and glacier meltwater in Antarctica - MAT-05 | ecosystem: Environmental > Aquatic > Freshwater > Ice > Liftoff microbial mat | place...
ACCCGGACAGTGGATATGCACGGCGTGTTCGAGAGACCCCGCGCCGCCGCTTCACCCATCAAGTGGACTCATGTTGGCAGCGCTCGTCCTTCACCAACTGTTCGCTCAGGCGCTTTGGTTGGTAATTTTTACGAATTGAGTCCTCTTTTAATCTATTTGTTCAACAAAGAAGGAGTCCAGCGTTCTCAGTCGCTCGAATGCCGCGTCGTCGCTGAACCGTGAGGGAGCGACTCGCAAGAAGGGGGGCGGGGAATGCTCGCGCACTGCGCAGGCACGCACGCGCGAACAAACGGCCAGGGGCTCAGCGGGCGTGCTTCCAGCCACCAGCTGGCACGCCGGACACGTGAGTTCTTCTGTGCAACGGAGGACGAAGGCGTATTCGACGTGATCGGCGATCTGCCCCGGCTCGCGGGGCGCGCTACCGAGCTTTCCGTACAGTACTTCATAGAGTTCGGCGCCCGAAGCCTGCAGCTGCGCGGTGAGCTCGGGGTTGGCTCGTACGGTTTTTGCCAAGGGGAGCTTGCGCGGCATAGCTCTCGAACAACACCTCTTTGGGCTGCGCATCGTGGGCAGGAGGGCCAGGTGGCCAGGTGGCCAAGTGGCCAAGTGGCCAAGTGGCGACGCAGAAAGGGTCGAACAACAACTTCATCTTTTGCAAGGTAATGCCCTTGCGGGGCTCGCGGAAGTTCGTGGCGCCAGCGTCACGAACTCGCAGTGCGCAGCCCCGTGGGCAACCGTAACGTTGCGGCTTCCGAAGTCATCTCGCTGAAGATGGCGTCGCGTTCGGTGCTGAAGCCGGGTCGTCGAGATCGACGAAGGAACGCCACGGCTGAGTCGTCGTGGATGCGGCTCTACGAGCAGCGGGTGGCGCCTGCCAAGGGCGAAAAAGCCAAGACGGCGTCAGCCGAAGCGCCCGCGAAGGCGCCTCCGGCCGCTGCGCCGAGCGGAACGCACCTGCCCAAATCCGATCCCCATATTCGTCGCGACCTTTGAGGGGCTAGCCGTCCACGCGCACTCGATCTCTGCCGCGCCTCCGGGCTAGACTCGAATCATGCCGGGACTCAGGGTTGCTTTCGGAATCGACGAGCGCGTCGAGGAAACAGGAGTGCGTCGCATCGTTGGCGCGCAGCTCATCTTTGCTGCGCTTGGCAGCGGCGCGGCGCCCGTGGCCGCCCTAGACAAGAAGGCTTGCACGCTGCGCTTCGGCGGTCGCTACCTCGAGAGAGCGCGGGAGGGTTCGGCGGAGGCTTTCGAGCCTTTTGCCGAATTTTCGGGGCTGCTCACCTTCGTGGGCACGCGCCCCGAGTTCTCGTTCGTGCCGACCACTACACTCACCCAACTCAAACCCAACACGCTGCCGGGTCAGCCGCGTAGCTTGCAGCTCGATTTCGACGCCGCGACGTTTCGAGCCATTCCGGACACGGCGAGCGAGCTACGGACGCTCAACCTACCCGACGTGCCCGATGCGAAGAAGGAATTTCGGCATTTCGAGCTGGGGGTTGCGCTCTTGCTCGAGGGTGACCCCGTGGCCGATTTCGACACGAACGCCGTGCTCGACGTGCCGCTCACACCCGTTCCCGCTGGGTTGGTGCTCGAGTGGCCCGCGGACTTGGATGCGTTCGTACCGGCCGGGCTCACCTTCATTGCCAAGCAAGCGGACATCGAACGTCAGGTTCGTTGGACCCAGGGCTTCGTCACCGAGGGGCGACGGCAATTCTTGTTTCGAGGCATTGCCGGAGCAGGTGCGGTCGATCTTACAGTCGCGTTCCAGGGACGACGGGTTGCTCTGTGGGAGGCCCAGGACGTGTCCGATCCGGCGACGCCTCCGGCGTGGAAGACGACGCTCGAAGCCGAGCTCGGGCGGCCCACACCGGGTGAGCCTGGCGAGTTTCAGAATCAGCGCGCGATGCCCTCGAACGAAATTGCCTCACGGACGTCCGAGGCGGTGTTGCCGCTCTGAGCGGCATCAGCTTCAGAATCCCGGGGGTGAGAGTGCGGGAGCCGGCTTGGGCGTCGAGGGCCCGGCACCCTTTCGATCGAGGCCGAGCAGGCAAGCGTAGACTTCGCCACAATCCGCGTGAGCCGCGCATTTTTCGACGGCGTGGTCCTCGAACGTCGAACAAGCCCACACCGAACCCACGTTTTTCACGGTGCAAGTCGTGGCTCGAGCACATGCCTCGCGCCCGCGAGGCGCGCTAGTTGGTTGGGGCGGAAGCGTCAGCGCCTCCTTCACCTCGACACCCTCGAAGTTCGCGCAGCCGAGACCCGCTCGGAGCTCGGTGGCCACCGCCGCCAGCCAGGCGAACTCTGCGCAGCTGAGCGCGTCCGTGCATGCAGCGACCAAGGGGTAGCGGCGCGCCTGGCCTGGATCGTCGTAGCGCCCGCCCGGGACGAATCGGGCGTCGCGGAGCTCGACCGAGTGGTCGTCGCCTGGCGTGAGCTCGCCCACGTGGAACTCGGGGAACTCGGCCACAACGCGGGCCAGGAGTTTCAACTGCTGCTTGCGATCGGGGAACGGAAACAGCAGCAGCGCTTGCGGGGCCTGACAGCCTTGGACAGCACGATATGTCATCTCCCGGCCCGGATAGCGACGCGGTCGCGGCGGCGAGATGGCCGTCACGCTCGCCTGAGTCACGAAGTCGTCGGAGTTCGTCGCAAGAGCCACAGCCTGCGGCGGCTCGGGTTGGCGGGGCTGAACCGGCGGCGCGGTGCTGGGCTCGCTACTCGTTGGGGTTCTGGGTGTCGACGCCGAGGCGTCCGTGGTCAGCGTCTGCTTTTCGTGGGTCTTCTGGCAGCCGGTAAGCAGCATGGCCAGCAACGCCCCCGCAGTGAACCTCACCATTTCCATTCCGGGTTGGCCTTCTGAATCTCGTCGCTGGCCATCACCCCGCCGCTGTCGATCCAGGTCTGGGTGGTCGAGTCGAAGTCGAATACGGCTATCGTGCCACCCCATGGGGCGAAGGCGCCGCCCTTCTCGCGCACGCGCAACAACACGTGGCCGTCGTCGCGGACGAAGATGCCGAGATCAGAGGTGACTGGCGAGCCATCCGCCTCGACGCGGCTCAGGAACACCGTCCGGATGGACGCGCCGTCGGGGTACGGCTTGATGCCCGCGCTCTCCGGGCGAGCCCTCTTTGCCACGAAAAGTTGACCGTCTTTGAGCGCCTCGCTGTAGGTCACGGGTCGCTCGAAGTTCCCGCTCGCGCGCTCGCGCGAGAAGTGTAAACCCGTGGCCAGCCGCAGCTCGCGGTTCTTCGAGTCGGTCTTCATGTTCAAGCTGCGTCGGCTGCTCCAAACTGGGCCGGGGACGACCTCGCCCAGTAGTTTCGTGTAGTTCGCGTAGTTGAGCTCGTCGATCTCGAAGGTGCCGCCGAACTCCTTCCCGAAGTACTCGAACAAGATGGGGTTGTCGTACCCTGTCATCGTCTTCGTCTCCGTGTTCATGTACGGCACGGTCATGACCTTCATCGTGGACAGCGACCGACCGGCCGCGTTCATCGTGCCCATATTGCCTTCACAACCGGGTGGCGCGCCGAACACCGGGACCGGTAGCGCTTGCGCCGCCCGACCCAGGTAGGTGGAGTGCCCCGCGGACGAACCCTGTTCGTCGTATCGCACGAACGTCTTGGCCTGAATGTATTGTCCGATGCTGCGCTTGCTGAGGTCGATGCTCGTGACGAGCCAACCTTCCGGCATGGGCACTTCATAGAGGCGGTCGCGGGGCGTCCCGAGCGCGATCTGCTGCAACGCCGCCTTGGCCTCGGCTACGACGTTCGTCATGTGGCTGCAGCCTCCGATGCGAAAGATTCCGTCTTTGGCAAATGCGTCTTTCAGCCTGGAAAACTGCTTGGCGATCACGCCGCTGGGGTGCCAGTCCTTCGGACGGCCATCGGTGTCGGATGGGAAGCGATCGAGCTCCTGCTCCAGCATATCGGTGCGATTGAAGATGATGGGTCCCTGGTGCCAGGCGTGGCTCCAGACCGCCGCCTCAACGACCGACCCAGGCTGATCGGTGCCGATGCGATGCAGCTCCCGATAGAAGTCGGTGATGCTCATTTCCACTGCCGGATCGGCCTGCGGAATGACGGCTACCACCACGAGGGCGTCGACGTCCTTGGGTTGAGCTTTGACGACGACCTCGGTCTGCTTGCGTGGGGCATTCAGCAAAGTGCCCACGGCGCCCGCATTCAAGCGACCTCGAAAGAACAAAAACGAATACCTACCCTTCGCAAACAGCTGGTAGGTGGCGTCGGTCTTGGGCGAGGCCAGCGACACGAAATTCTGAGCGGGAAAGAGGGTAACCGTGAGCAGAGACGACTCTGGTCCGCTCGGGGTCGGACCGCCCTTGACCTGGCCGTAGTTGACGATCGAGACGCTGGCCGCCGTTTCCATGGGACCGGTCTTTCCCCAGCCGCCGCTGGCTCGCACGATGGCTCCGGATTGAGCGAAGCTCAGGCGTTGGACGACGGTCGAGTGATCCTTGGCGCGCACCACTAACAGCCACTTTCCGCTCCTTGGATCAGAGGCAGGGTCGCTGGGCTCGAAGTGATCGCCCTGGGCCACGTGAGTTGCGGCCAGGCCCGCGTGGGGCCAGACGGAATTTCCGATAGCCGCGTCGGGTACGAGGACGACCTCGGCGCTGCCCAGGGGGCTAGTGGTCCCACTCGCGTCGGCTGAAAGGACGATGGTGTGCGTTCGAACGGCCATGCGGCGGCAGCCTAGTACTGATTCCGTTCCCCTCGAACACCCCTGCAATAGCCGTTGTATCTGCTCTTCGTTGGCTTGGTTGGGGGCACGGGCGCAGCAGGGGTCGAGTCCACGGCCTTGAACATTTCGGCCGCGACGGCGCGTCCCGGGTCCGAGCGATGCGGCCGACTCGAGCTTCCATGAACACGAGTTCCTCGGTCGTCTGCAGGGCGCTGACGCAGTGCGCGGGCAGGACTTGGCGCGGCTGGTTTTCCGCGTGCTCGATCAAGTGCTGGTCGACGATCCGCGCGTGTCGCGCCTGAGGGCGCAACTCAAGTTGCAGAGCTGACTGGCCCGCGGGCCGCCTTGGAAGAAGCCCTCGAGCGCCACGTACCGGCGACGTGTGCGCCCCGGCCACGGCGCCGCGCTGAGCAGCAGCCCGGACGTTTCGTTCCACGGCGCAAGCAGCGCCGTCTCCGCTGGGCTGGCGGACACCAGCGACCAACCACGCGCGCCGCTGGCCTAGTACCCGTAGTAGTACTTCTTCTTGGGCGTTTTTGCGGGTGCGGTCGCTGCTGCAGGCGCTTGAGCCGGTGCAGGAGCCGCGGGCTTCTTCGCGTCGGACTGGGTCGCCGTGGCGGGCTTGGTCGCAGTCGTTGGCGACTGGGTAGGTGCCGGCTCCGCCTTTGCAGGCTCGAGTTTCGTCGGCTCGGCCGTTGCGGGAGCCACCTTTGGCGGCTCCGCCTGAACGAAAGCCGGGTCGACCGTGGGGACGATCTCGGATTCGACCGCTTTGGGGGGGGCGGCAGCGGCTGCAGGGGTTGAGTCGCTGGGGTCGCTCGAGCCAACTAGCGCGACAATCGCACCGATCAAAGCCAAGGCGCCGACGCCTGCTGCGATCTGAATCTTGCGCTGCGCCCAGAGCGGCTCCTCGGCCGAAGGCGCCGCCCCCGTCGAACCGAACGCTCCCGGCGTGGGGTGGGCGGCTGTGCGCGGCGAGGTCGCGGCGAATGCCGGAGGCGCGCTCGAGTTGTGGCGCCGCGCGCCGCCTGACGTCGAAGACAGAGGAGCCCGCCCCTGAGCGAGGGAAGACGTCGGAATGCCCTTTTCGCTCGCCCACGCCTCGACCGCTTCGCGGAATTCGGTGGCGGAAGCGAACCTATCGTCCACCTTGCGCGCCATCCCCTTCTTGACCAGGGCGACGAAGCTCGGATCGAGATCGGGTACTAGCTCTTCCAGCAGCGGCGCTTCCTCCAGCACGATCTTGAACAAAAGATCGTTGAACGACTCCGCCTGAAAAGGCACGCGACCGGACGCTGCCTCGAAAAGAATCACGCCGACGGCGTAGATGTCGACGCGATGGTCGACCCCACCCTGTCCTCGGGCCTGCTCGGGCGAGAGATAATAGGGAGTTCCCATCATCGTGCCGGTCTTGGTCATGCTGAAGTCGTCGCCGCTCAGCTGATTGAACTTGGAAATGCCGAAGTCGATGATCTTGACGAAGTCGGCCTGACCGGCCTTCTCCCGCAGCAAGAAGACGTTGTCGGGCTTGAGATCGCGATGGACGATACCCGCGCGATGGGCCGCCTCGAGCCCCTTGAGCAATTGAATGACCATTGGGGTCAAGGTCGCAGCGTCGAGCCGACCGAATCGCTCGATTCGGCTGGCGAGCGGCTCTCCATCGAGGAACTCGGTCACCATGTACTGCGAGCCGTCGGGCAACGCTCCGACGTCGAGCACCTCGAGGATGTGATCGTTGGCGATGCGGCCGGCCGCGCGCGCTTCTTGCTCGAAGCGTGCAGCGGTCGTCTTGTCCTCGGTGGGCAAAAGCACCTTGATGGCGACGCGGCGATCGATGCGCTCGTTGACGCCTTCGTAGACGGCGCCCATACCGCCCTGCCCGATGAGTCGGGTGATGCGGTACTTGCCTTCGATGACTTGGTCGATTGTTACGCCCATCGGACTCTAGTTGGCTCCCCGGGGAACCTCAGCTCGGTTCTGGCGGAGTATTCCTTTTTGCCGGCCGGCACGCCAGTGAATAGAGGCGCGTTTCGCTTGGCAGAGCTGCGGCCGCCCTCTAGCATCCGCACCCCATGTTTCCGCGAGTGCTGCTGACCATTTCGCTCTTGGCTTTCACCCTGTTAGGAGCCGTTCCTGCTTTCGCCCAGACCGCTGAGGAGAAAGCCGGCGCTCGCGCCGCAGCGGAATCTGGCGGGGCAGCTTTCGAGGCCGGCCGCTACGAGGAGGCGATCGACTACTTTTCGCGGGCGGAGCAGATCATCCACGCCCTGCCTCATCTGCTGTACATGGCGCGCGCCAACGAAAAATTGGGGCGGCTGGTTCAGGCGCGCGAACTCTACTTGAAGATCGATCAGGAAGAGCTCCCCAAGGGCACCAATCAGTTCATCAAAGACACGAAGAAGATGGCTGCAGCCGAGCTGGAGCAGCTCGAGCCGCGCATGCCTTTCATTAGCGTGGTGGTGCAGGGCGCAGGCAACGAGCCGGTTCGCGTCATGCGAGATGGCACCGAGATGCCGCGCGCGCTGGTTGGAATTCCGCAGCCCATGAACCCCGGCGAGCACAGCTTCAAGGCCGACGCGCCGGGCATGGAAAGCTCGCTCCAGAAGGTGACCATCGCCGAAGGCTCCAAAGAAACCGTGCTGCTCACGCTGCGTGGTAAGGGGGGTGGCGCAGTGGCAGCCGAGACGAACGATGGCTCGCCCGCCGAGCCGGTCGATGCCTCGAGTTCGAGTTCGTCGACGCCGTGGATGAAGATCGGCGGCTACACTGGAGTGGGACTGGGCGTCGCGGGCCTGGCTGTCGGGACCATCTTCGTCGTCATGGCAAGCAACACGCACTCGGCAAGCTCCGAGCGTTTCGCTGCCTGCAACCCTGGCTGCAGTGGCGCTCAGCAAAGCGAGATCGGCGACCTCGATGCGCAGGCCAACTCCGAGGTCACGATCGGCGTGATTGGACTTTCCGCTGGCGCAGTCTTGGCGGCGACGGGTGTGACGTTGCTGGTGCTTGGCGACGGTGACGACGAGCCCACCCAGGCTAGGATTCGTCCGTGGCTCGGCTTCGGTTCGGTTGGTCTGAGCGGGCGTTTCTAAGATCGCAGGCCTTTGCGTGAGGAGGGGGAGCGCGGAGTCATGAGCGGACAGGTCAGGTTACCAATAGAGAGGCTGGCTGAACTCACGGCTCGCATCGACGCCGGGGAGCCGAAGGAACGGGTTCTGGCCGACGTGGGCGTCAGTGCTGCCGAATTTTTCGAAGTCCAGCAGCAGTGGCTCGCGATGATTGGCAGCGAGGTTCTCCGCGGCGATCTCAAGTTGCAGCGCAAATTCTCGGCCGAATACCTAGCGCAGCTCGAAGTTTCGCAAAAAGCTCTTGCCGATGTGCACCCCCCCGCCGGGGATCCAGCGCACGTCCAAACTCCTCCCTTGGCGCAGCCGCCGCTGGCGCAGCCGCGGGTGCTCGTGCAGCCACCCTTGGCGCAGCCGCCGCTGGCGCAACCGCCCTTGGCGCAGCCGCCGCTGGCGAAACCGCCGCTGGCGCAGCCGCCGCTAGCTCTTCCTTCCAAGCCAAACTGGGACGACGAGCCGCCGCTCATTGTGCGCACGTCGACTCCACTCGAACCCGCTGCTGCGTCGCCCGTGCCAGTGCCCGCGCCCGCAGCGGCAGCCGTCATTCCTCTGCAACCCGCAGCCCCTGCGCCAATCTCGGCAGGGAGGGCTGGCTTCGCGAAGACCGGTTTTGGCCATATGTCCCCTTTCGGCCCGGGGATGCCGGGAGCAGTTGCTCCGGCCGCTCCGCTTCCCGTGGCGCCAGCGCCGATGGCGCCCGCCTACGCGCAGGCTCCCCCGTATATGGGCGCCGCCGAGGAGCCGCCGATGGCTCCCGGGCTCCGCAACGTCCTCGGCTCGATCCCGCCGTCGCCGGCACGTGCCGTCGTCTCGCAGTCTCCTTTTGACGTACCCAGTGGGCCCGCGCCGCTTCAACCCCTGCCTACCGGACCGCTCGGTGGCGGTTTTGGTGCGGCGCAAGGGCTAGCTCCGCTGCCCGGCCTTGCTCCTCTGCCCAGCGGGAACGCACCGCTTGGCGCCTATGGAGCTCCCGCGGCGAGCCCGTTCGGCGCGCCCGCGCCGGCTGCATTTGGCGCGCCGCCGGCAGCTCCGGCAGGTTTCAGTGCGCAAGGCGGTTATTCGCCGCAACCGGCCTATGGAGCGTCGCCGGCGCGCGGTTTGGGGCCGCAGCTCAGCCTCGAGCAGCTCGCTTGTATTCAAGCCGAGCTCGATCTGGATCCCGCGCGCGGACCACGCGTGTTTGCGGCCAACGGCGTCGACCAGGCCGAGCTCGGCAGGCAGATGAGTGAGCTCACGGCTGGTTTCACGGCGGACGCGGGTAAGGCGCAGCGCTTCGAGCAGCTGCGCGAGTACTACCGCGCGATCCTCGGTCCGCGCGGTTGAGGACGGACGCTCGTGGACGAAGCTCTCCCGTTCCTCGAACGAGCTCATCTGCTGCTGCTCGACGCGCTTCGCCTAGCGCGCGATGCCGGTAGCGACGTGGGGCCGTTGGAGTTCGCGTTGGGGCGCATCTACTACGCTCTCGACGGGCGCTACGATCCGCTCGCCTGCACGCGTGAGGCCCGCGCGTCGCTTGGTCCGCTGGGTGAGGGAGAGTCGACGCGCGCGGTGGATCAACAGCTAGCTGACGCCGAGCGCATGTTGGCGCTACTGGCCTTTCGCGCCCCCACCGCGCCGAACCGCCTGCTCGTGAGCCACCGCGAGCCGCAATGGTACGCCTTCGACCGCCCGGTCATCTTGCCTCGAGCGCGTACCTCGCGTGCGCCACCTCCAGCTGTGGAAACCATGGCTCTGCCGCCGTCGTTCGTCGTCGCACCGCTGCCCGCGCTATCGCTTGCGCAATGGACGCTGCAACGCCAGGAGGATCTATTCGGCGAAATTTGTTCGCTGCTGGCCCACCGCATACCTCAGCTCGACGAGTCCTGGCGCGGGGCCTCGTTCGTCGAGCAGCGCCTGCTGCGCGATCTCGACGCGCTCGTCGCTCTCGACCCCACTGTCCTCGGTGAACTCGAGGGCCTGGTGCTCGATGCGGCAGCGCCCGATCCTGCACTACTTTGCGGATTGGCGTTCGTCGGTGGCTGCCTCCAGGGGCGCGACGGCTTGGCCATGGCCGATCGCGTCCGTCACCACTTCGAGAGCGAAATGGATTTCGTGCTCGCTTGGCAGGACGGGCTGGCTCTGACGCCCCATCGCGGCGCTGCTGCGATGCTCCGCGCCTACGCGAGCGACGCGGCCGGAGCGCGGCGCGCCAGTGCCCTTGCGGTGTTGGCTCGTCGAGGCGAGGCCCGCGCCGCTGAGCTGCTGCACGGCTGCTTCGACGAAGACGTCGTCTGTGCCGCTGCGCTCGTACCCTTCGTGCTTTCGGGAGACGCACGCGCTCGAGAGGTGCTGGACGAGCTGCAATGGCGCGTCGAGCGCTCGCCCGATGCCGCACTGCGCGAGGCATTCACGACCGCCGCCGCGCTAATCGGTGCTCCCGTTGGCCGGGCGTGGGCCGAGCAGGCGATGCGCAACGGAGAGTCATTCGGCGCGCGACTGTTCGGGATCTGCTCCGAGAGGCGCGACGCCGAACTGTTGCTCGACTGGACCGCTACTCAACCGACGGCCGCCCTCGTCGACGCGCTCGGCTGGGCAGGCGATCCCGAGTGCATGGCCCTCTTGATCGGACTCTTACAAGTCGACGACGAATCCATCGTCGTCAGCGCCGCCGCGGCGCTCGAGCGGCTCACGGGCGCCGGGCTCCGTCAAATGTTCGCGATTTCCGCCGAAGGCGTGCTCACCGCGGAGCCCACCGCCCCTACGCCGGCGCTTATTTCCGCCGGCGATTCGCGCGATCCCGCTCCCGAGCCGACGGCAGATCGAATCGAGCTGCCTTCGCGTGATCCGGAAGCTTGGCGAGCACATTGGCTTGCGCACGAGAGCAGCTTGGTGCCTCACGTGCGGACTCGGCGTGGAGTGCCCTACTCACCAGCTGTCGGTGTGTACGAGCTGGATCGCATACCTTGCACCCCGCGGGACCGCCGCACGCTGCACGCCGAATTGGTCGTCCGTTCCGGGCTCGTGTTCTCTTTCGACACCGAGGCCTTCGTGCCGCAGCAGGAACACCGCTTGGCTGCCTTGCAGCCGGAGATGCAGGCGCGAAGCGGCGCTCCGGGTTCGTGGGATCGTCCGCTCGGGCGCGCCCTGCTAGCCCCGCTCACACTTGGCTGATGGAGGTCGCGCTCGTTCAGGCGGCACTAACCACGAAGGCGGCTCGAGTCCCGTCGTCGCTCCCTGCAAGGCACAAGAGCAGAGGAGCAATGGCGCCGCCGCGCAAGAAAAGCTCGCAGGCGTAAGCAACCTGCCAAAGGCCCGTAGCTGCACCCAAGCTGCCCAGGCGCTGGCAGGGTGCATCCAAATGTTGAGGGAGACCCAGGCGAGACTGCAGGCGGACGAGGACGGCCGTCAGCTCATAGCTGCGGAACATCTCGAAATTGGCGTCGGATGAAACCCAACCGATGGTTGGACCCCGGCTAAAAGGCTCGGTTGCGCGCCGGGCCGCCACGGTAAGCCCGGCGGCTTCGAAGGCGCTTTCGTCGTTGTCGATGCGGGCCTTTTCGCGCGTGAGTTCGGCGGCACCCAGTCGGGCCACCGGGGTGATGCCGAAAGAACGGGCGCGCGCCGCATCCATCAGCACGACGCCCGAGACGCACTCGCCTAGCAACAGAGCATCCAGGTTGTCCGAGGAGTGCACGCGGCCGGCCGCGGTCAGCGCTCCGATACGCGCGACGTCGTAGTCGCTGTGCACGCCCACGAGCAAGGCCACTTCGTACTCGGCGCGCTCGAGCTCTGCCGTGACACGAAGCGTGACTGCCGCCAAAGCCGTCGGGCCCGTCGCCTCGACTTCGACCAACACGCGAGCGCCCACGGCGTCCTGGACTTGTGTCCGCGCGGCCTGAGCCAGCTCTTCGGCGTTGCTGCGCCCATCGGGGCGCGTCAGCGCCTGATCTTCGTCCACGAGGACGAATAGCTTGATCCGACCCTGCGCCAGGCGAGGCAAGCTGTGGCCGAGCAGTTCGGTCAGGCCATGGCGAAGCAGCTCCTGCGTTCGGGGCAACCCTTCGAGCAGCGGGTCGAGCAGCGGGAATGAACACAGCGTAACCGGAGCTCCGTCGGGGCCCCCTATCGGACACTCGCGCATGCCCGATGAGCCGGCGCGATACGCCAAGCTGGCCGCTCGGGCGTTCTCTCCGAGACAATGCGCAGCGCTCCAAAAAGTGATGGAAAGTTCGATCATGGCATCACAACTCACTCACTGTGACGTGAGCGTCTTTCATGCGACGGGGCGCTGGCACCGAGCCGCGCCAGACCATCTCCAGAACGGCCGGCTTTTCCGGTCCGGTGTTCCAGGTGTCGATCAAGACGGTATCCAGGAACGGCTGCACGATTTCGTCGGGTCGGCGCAGCACCTCGAAACCCAGCTCCAGTCGGACGCGAGGCAGGACGAACGCCACTGGGCCTGCGGGCGATAGGTTGAGAAGGGCACATTCTTCGCCGCCAACGAGCGGTGGCGAAGCCGAGAGCCCCGGCGAAGCCACCAACGCCATTTCGTCCTTCTCGTCTGTGGGCGGTAGCGGCGCGCGAAAATTTTTCCAAGCGTCGTCGTAGGTCCCGCGATGGTCGCGGCGCGGAGCGAAACTGCGGCCCAAGGCGCCGAGGCCCGCAGGGGCCGGACGGGTAGAGGCCGAGCGAATCAAGGCGTCCGGATCTTCGATCTGCGGGCCCAACTGGTGGGTGAGGGCGTCGGCGTGTTTGGCCACGCCGCGACCGACCGGATTGCGTGGCTCCTCGACTACACGTGACGGATCGGTCTCGTCGCGACCGCCCCAGGCAAAGTCGTAGCGCACGTCCAAGCGGTCGATGGGGCGAGCACGCGAGAGGCCCCCGCCTTGGCTTTCCCAGACGCGCAGCCCGAAGACGCGCACGGCTTTGCGCAGCGCGCCCACCCGCACGTAGGCATCGAATTCGGGAACGGGAACCTGGTTGGGCGCGTACGCGCTGGCCACGACGATCACGTCGGTTCCTGGTTTGTGACCGCAGATGTCGGACGGATAGCGGATGCTGTCCACTTCGGGTTCTCCCCACGGCTCGTCCGCCAGACGGATAGGGCGAGCCCACTCGGGCGGGGCCAGCTCGAGCGCGCGGGTGGCTGACGGCAGCAAGAACGTCGCCTTGACCACCACCAACAGGCGCTCGCCGCGTCGATCGAGGAACAACTGCGGGTGGACCTCGAAGTCGGTCTGGTTGTCGATGTCGGGTGAATCCATGTTCAGTTGAGGCGAAGGGCTCGACCGAGCAGACGCAGGACGCCGCGCGACACGGCGCTGATGCGCGTGCCGATCAGTTCGACGGTACCGTCGGCGCGCAGGCGGAGCGCGGCCCGTCCGCTCCGCAAAACTAGCTCGTGCTCGGCATCGATCTCCACATTTTGGCCTCGCAAGCTGGTGGTCACGGTCGTCTGCAAAAAACCGACGAGCGTGAGCCGCAGCGCGCGCGCCTCCACGAGCGCAACGCGCTGCTCTTCGCCGTCGAGCAAGCGCCCATCGACGAACGGTGCCAGCTCGGCTCGACCGCGCAGGCGTCCATCGGACGACTCGACGACGACCGCCTGGGCGACGCGGCCCACGACGCGCACCGCGTGCAGGCCAGGCGGCCAGTCGTGCTCGGCAGCGATCGGCTCTGGTGGATCGACCAATTCCAGGAGGCGACCGAGGACGCGCCGTCGCTCCTCGTCTCCTTCAGCGGAGCACGGGGCCTCGGCCTCCAAGGTTTCGGTGCACCCTTTGCCCGGCGCGATGTCGCCGCTCTCAGCCATCGGACACCGAGCCGGTCACCGTGATACCCGAACCACTGACGCTCACCGCCGCGCTGGTGATGGTGACGCCAGAGCTGTCGACGACGATGCTGGAAGCTCCGCACTTGAAGGTGATTTTGCCTTTGGCCTTCACGTCGTGAAGCGAGCCGATCAGGGACAAGCCCACGCCCGACTCGATCGAGTAGTCGCCCTTGACGGTTTCCTGCACAGCGCCGCCCACGCTGATCTGGCAAGCTCCGTGGACGGTGAGGTTCTCGTCGCCTTGGGCGACGACGACCAGGCCCGGCTCTGCCTCAGACGAAGCGCCTTCGACGCTTTCGGCGCGGTCGCCCGCGATGACCTCGAGGTGTGCGGCTCCCACTGTCTCGCTCAAGGTCGTCTTGACTGTGACCTGGACGGGCTCGAGCGTGACTTGGAGACGTGATCCCTCGATGTTCTCGTCGTGCGACGACGCCACCTTGGTTTGGCTGTAGCCCGGCCCGGTCGCGGCGTCTGCGGCGCTGAAACCGCCGAGAGCGCCGGCTGGGCCAGCAGCATTGGCCTCCGACGCAACGGCTGCAGCGTCGCCGGAAACCCCTGCTGCGTCACCCACCGCGGCCCGGGCCGACTTTTGAATCTCTTGCAGCTTGGCCGTCGCGCCGCTGCGCAGCATGGCGCCGAGCGCGATCCCGCCCGAGGAAGACTCGGTACCTTCGGCCGCGCGACCCATTGCAGGTCCTTGGCCGAGGGAACGGAGTACGTCCGACGCGCCAGGCAGCGCCACCGCTCCGCCGAGCACACCGGCCGAGGCCGCCATTTTTCCGTCCGCGACTTCTGCCATGCTGGCGGAAATCGCGTCGGTTTGCGCGGTGAGACCGTCCAGCGCCCCTGTCACTTGATCGATGGCGCCCTGGGCTTGCGCGCTGACTGCTCGAAAGACTTTGTCGGCTTGCGCGCTGGCCAAGTCGGCGGCCTTGGAGACGCCGAGCGCGATCAGGGCGTCGAGCGGGCTGCCCACCATGCTCATCCAGTTGCCGCTGACCGACGAGTTGGAGCTGCCCTTCACGGTCAGTCCGTACACTGCGTTGGTCTCGCTCTTGCGGTTGCCGCTCACTGTCGTCGTTTGGTTGCCCGTGACGGTGGCTTCGTACCCGCCCGTCACCTGCAGCGTTTGGTCGGCGCCGACGCTCAGATGCGCGTTGTTGCCGATGACCAGCGTCTCGTTCTTGGTGACGTTCTTCTTGCGGTTGTTCGCTGCCGCGATCTGCGTGTTGTACTGCGAGTTGATCATCATCTCCTCGCTGCCGGCCGCGTCTTCGAAGCGGATTTCGTTGCGCCCCCCCCCGCTGGGGCTACTGGCGCTCTGCAGCGAAGTGCGGGTCTTGCCCTCCGGCAGCTGGTAGGGCGGACCGAACTGCCCGTTGAACAAGCGGCCCGTGACGACCGGTCGATCGGGATCACCGTCGACGAACTCGACGACCACCTCCCAGCCGACACGCGGCAATATCACCGATCCGCTCGTCTGCAACTGGGCGACGCGCATCCAGCACGACGACCCATCGTCCAAGGGGCCCCGGCGATCCCAATGAAAGTGCACTTTCACTCGACCATACGGATCGGTGCAAACCGTCTCGGGTTCGGCTCCGGCGGCGCCCGTCACCAAAGCCGTCTGTGGGCCGACGATGCGCGGCGCGGGGTGCGACGGAAGAGGACGAAACTTGAGCTCCAGTGGCAGGGCCTCGACCGTGGCATGGTGCCCGTGCACGGCGCCCTCCGAGGAATGGTCGGGATCGTGGCTGTATTCGTGCACCACGCGCGTCACGAAATACGCGCTAGTTTCCTCGGCCGAGCGGGCCACGTCGAACCGACGACCGGCCTCGGTCTCGACGACGTTGGTCGAAAACGTCACCTTCGTGGCGGCCGCCACAGCAGCCTGGCTGCGCAGTTCGGCGAGCTGCACGCCACGCTCCGGCGTGGTGAACACCTCGCGCACGGTGTAGCTCTCTAGATCGGAGCCTTCACCGAAGGTCGATTCCAGGGCCAGGGAAGGCTTCTCGAAATCGAAGGCGTTGACGCTGATCTTGTTGAAGGTCGCGGCCACGCCGAAGCCGAGGGAATAGACGCTGCGGCCCTCGTCGTCGACCAGGCCCGTCGAGCGCCGCAGCGGTACGGCTCTGTCGGGCAACGCTGCGGAGGCGCTGCTGTCGTCACGAAAAGCGATGCGTTCCGTGCCGTCTTCTTCGCTGCTGCATACGTAGTAGATGCCTTCTTCTTCCAGCAAGCGCGACGCGTAGGCCAGGGCGGACTCGCGATACTGCACTGAATAGACGCGTGGCGTGAGCGCGGTCGACAAGTTCCAGTCTTGTTGATTTTCGGCCACGCCGAACTCCAGCAGCAACTGCCCGACGATCTGCTGCGTCGTCTTGTCCTGAAAGATGCGGCAATCGAACGACCCAGCCAACAACGCAACGGCCGAGACCAACGTCAGCTCGTACGTGGGGAGCACGCGCGCTTCGCTTGCGGCGGTCGCCAAGAGCGTCACCTCGTTGAAGATGCCCCGAACGCGCCGCCGACTGCCGCCGTCGACGAACTCGAGCATTCCCGAAGCGCCCACGATCTTGGCAAGCTCTACCTCTTGGGCGAGCACGGCGCGGACACGCGTGACACGCGGGGCTCCCAGCGCTTGGACCTCTTCTGCCCAAAGCACCACTTGGCTGACCAAAGAGGGTCCGAAGAGGGTGACGTCCATGTGTCGCGTGCCTCTCTTAGTTGTCCATGATCATCGGCGAAATCTCGATCAAATCGCCGTCGATCTTGATGTTTGCGCCCGAGATGGCGACGCTGGCTGGGGTGAGGGTGATGCTGGCTCCGCCCATTGTCAGGGTGATCTTGGTCGTCGCCTCGAGCGTCACGTTGTTGGCTTCGATTTTCTCTTGACCACCGGCCGTCTCGGTCCAGGTGCCGTCGGCGCTGTCCGTACGATCACCCTTGACCTGCGCGATCACCGCTCCACCAACAGTCATGGCGAGCGAGCCGACCTCGAGCGAGCGCGTGCCCTTGGCGACCAGCACCTTGGCGCCCCCGGTTGTCTCGGAATGCGCGCCGCCAATCGTCACTGAACGGCTGCCGCCGGTGACGTGAATCAATGCTGCGCCTACGTCGTGCTTGAAATCGGCTTCCGTTTCGACTGTCACCGAGCCGACCACCGCGGTCATCGAATTTCCGGAGACTTTGAGCTGGCTGGTGCCCTTCACTTCGCGGCGGTGGTCGCCGCCGATCATCTGAATACGGTTGCCCGATACGGTTGCACTGTGGTTGCCAGTGACGTCATCGACTCCCAAGGTCTTGATTGAACTGTCCTGATTACCGCTCACGGTCACCGTCTGATTGGCCCCTACCGTGGTCTTGACACTGCCTATGACCGTTTGCTTCTGATTGGCCCCCACGGTCACGGCCAGATTGTTTCCCACGTTTTGGGTGGTGTTGTTTCCCACCTGCACGGACAGGTCTTTGGAGGCGTTGAACAACATTTGCTCGTTGCCTTTGCTGTCGTCCATGCGGATCTCGTTGCTCGATCCATCGCCGGGCGTGGTGCCTGTCTGCAAGGACGACTTGAGCGCGCCGTCGGGCAGCGAGTAGGGCGGCATGGTTTCCGCGTTGTAAAGACGCGACATGACGAGCGGCTGATCAGCGTCGCCTTCGTGGTGACTCACGATGACTTCCCACCCAACGCGCGGCAGCAGCATCGAACCGCCGGTCGGCACTTGGTTCGTGCGAATGAAGCGGCTCGACGTCTCGTCCTTCTTGCCTTTCCGATCCCACGGGTAATGAACGGTGACCTCCCCGTGTTCGCTCGTGTGGATCTCGTCGCCGCTGGGGCCCGTGGTCATGGCCGTCTGCACACCTTCGATGACGCGCGCGGCCGGTTGACGGTCGGGTACCAACACGGCCTCTACCGGCATGGCCGTGAAAGTGACGCTCCGCAAAGCCAGCGCTTCGTTGATCGAAAACTCGCGCGCGTTTTGGCCGATCGAGCGGAGCGACAAGACGATGAACTCGCCATTCAGGCCCCCGTAAGGGTGGCCGCTGATGGAGATGCGCGATCCCGGCCAGAGGCCAGCGTAGCCGGTGACGCCGCGGATGAGCTTGCGTTTGCCCTGGTAACTGGCCACCAAGCGTTCGGCCGCCTGCTGCGCGGCTTGGGGCTGACGGGAGCGAGCGAGCGGAACGTAGATCTCGCTCGAGCCCTGGTCGGGATCGTGCTTGCCCTCGATGGTCAAGCCGGCGTGTCGCTCGTCGTAGGCGGCCACCCAGGATCGATCGGGCCGCAGGCGGTTCACTTGCGTGAGATCGAGCACGTGCGGCGCGGAAGGGTCGTCGCCGAACTGCGTGTAGAATGGGAGTTCGAGCGGGGCTCCCGATTTCCTTTTTTGCGGCAGATCCGAGAACCAGATTTTGGCCTTGCCGTCCAAGACCTCGTAGCCCACGGAGATGCCGTATTCGGCCGTGAGCCGCATGACGAACGCCAGATCGCTCTCCTCGAACTGCACGACGTACGCCAGTGAGGTGAGGTGGGCTTGCCCGTGCCACTCGACCCGCGTCGTGACGCCTGCTTCGTCGAGTTGAGCCTGGACGATCTGCTGCAGAGTGAGCTTCTGGAAGATTTGGCTCTGCAGACGCTGGCCCAGCCTCCACAACGGGGCCGCGATCGTCAGCTCGACGTGCCGAACGCCGTCGGCTTCGAGCTGATCTTCGGCCGCGATGACGTCGCCCAAAAACGCCTGCTCGACCGAGCCACCCTCGAGTTCGAGCGCGAAACGGGCCGCTTGACCGACGAATGTCTCGGGCGCTTCGATTTCGAACAGCGTGCCGTCGAGTTCACACGTGACCGAATCGACGGCGTCGATGGCTTGGACGAGCCGATAGCCGAGCACGCGGTAGGCATGGTCGGCGATTGTAAGGCTGGCGTGGACGGTCGGTTGAGTCATCCGCGTGTTCAGCCGAGTTTCATCGAGCCGCCCTTTTTCACCACGGCCGCCTTGATCACGATCTTGCCGCCCTTGATGGTGATGGGTCCGCCCGCAAGGTTGAGCTCGGAGCTGCCGCCTTTGAATTTGCCTCGCGCGCCCACGAGGCTGATCATGGGAGCTTTTATACTCAAATCGCCCGTGATCTTGCGGGTGACGACACCTCCGACGAGGCGTACCGTGTCGCCTTGGCAGCTGGCGGCGAGCGTGCCTTTGATGACCTGAGCGACGGCTACGCCCACCGTGATGGATTTGGCTCCCGTCACCACTTCGCTCTGGCTGCCCTTCGTCAGGTGGACGCGCACCGCCCCGACGGTCGACGTGCTTGTCGCACCGACGTTGTGACTCATCGAGCTGGTCGTGCAGACGATCTCGGCGACGCCCACGGTGCGCGATAGACTACCGGTGATCGTGGTGCGCTCACCGTTGCAGAGCAACATCTGGTTTCCGGTGACTTCGTAGCTGCGCGAGCCGTCCACCTTCTCCAGCATGTTGGCCGTGGAGTTGAGGGTTTCGTTGCCGCTGACGCTGAGGGTCTGGTTGCCTTGAACCTTGCAGCTCATGTGCGTGCCGAAGGTCATGCTCTGATTGCCGGTGATTTCGACGGTGTCGTCCACCTTGACCGAGCGTGAAACGTTTTCGTTCACTTGCGCTTCGTCGTCGACCTGAACCGATTCGGTCTGATCGAACCCGGTGCTCATGTTGAAATCCTTCTGAGCCGATATCGCGAAGCCCTGTGCGCCTCCGCTGTCGCCCATCGAGATTTCGTTCTTCCCCGCGCCGCCGGGCGACGACATGCTGGTGAGCGCGCCCGAGGCCTTGTTGTCCGGTAAGGCGAGGGGAGGCATGTTCTCCGCGTTGTAGACGCGGCCTAGCACCAGTGGACGGTCTGGGTTGCCTTCCAAGAAGGCCACCGCAACTTCCCAACCCACGCGCGGCAGGATCATCGAGCCTCCCAGGGCGACTTGGCTCACCCGGATCCAGCAGCTGGCTTGGTCGTCCGCGGGCTGCAGGCGATCCCAAAAGAAATGGACCTTGATGCGTCCAAGCTCGTCGACGTGGATCGACTGGTCCTGTTTCTCGGCGCCGACCACCAACGCGGTTTGCACGCCGGCGATCGATGGGCGCCGGGCACGGCGTCGCGGCAAGTAGGCTTCCTCGGCCAGAAACGCTCGAAAATGCACGCGACTCGCGTGTGCTGCGCCGGTCTGTGAGCCGTGCTGGACGCCGGTCGTCGTCATCTCTGCGACGACGAAGTCGCCGTTTGCGTCGCTCTCGGCGGCGCCGTTCACCGTAAACCGGCGCCCCGGCAACAGGTCGACGGTCTCGGCCAAACCTTCGCCGCCGTCGGCGTCGTGGCGCAGCGAACCAAGACGGCTCTGGGCCAGCGTTTCGCCCTGCTTGGCCGTGACGAATTCGCCGGGGTAATCGAAGACGGGCTGGCGCTGCAGTTGCGAACGAGGCTTCGAGGCTTCGGGTAGCACTCCCGGATTCTTGAGGTCGAAGTCTCGCAGAAGAACGTCGGAAGTGCGCAACCGCATCGAACGGCAGAAACGCAGGAGGGGTTGCGTGGCAAGCTCGGCCTGTGCGAGCGAGAAAGGGACGGCTTCGCCGAGGTCGTCGAGCGCTGCGAGGTCGTCGCTGAAATGCAGGGTGTGACCGTCCTGGGTGTGCGTAAAATAGTAGAAGATGCCGGCATCTTCACACAAACGCTGGATGAAATTGAGCGGTGACTCGCGGTACAGCACCTTGAATTCGAAGGGCTCGTGGACCAGCTTGCCGCCGAGCTTCCACTCGGTGTTGGTGGCGAGGCCCGCCTCGTCCAACAAGAGTTTGACGATGTCGGGAGTGCTGCAATTCTGGAAGATGCGAGCGTCCTCGCGCAGCGACAACAGCCAAAGGCCGGGGCGCAGGACCAGCCGAAAATGGTGACGCTCACCGAGCAGGCGTTCGAAGCCGGCTTCGGAGACCAGTCCATCGAAGAAGCGCTGGCTGCCGTTGGCTGCGTGCGACACCGACAGACAGCTGCGCGCCCGCAACAGCACGTCGACGTCAAAGTCGCGATCGGCCGTCGAGAAGTCAACCATCACCCGGTAAGGGCGTGAGAGTCCTTCGGTCGCCGTGTACGCCGAGACGAGGGCGTCGCCCGGCAGGTCGCCCGCGTACAGGCCGATGAGGGCGGTGGTGACCATGGTCGCTCGACTGACATCATAGCGAAGGGCCTGCGCGCGCCAACCCCAGGCGGCCCTTGTGGCTCGCTCGACCCTCGGCTAGTGTCCTGCGATGGGCGCCGTGACCGCAGCCAAGATGTTGGTGGTGACCGAGAAATCGGGGCACCAAATGATCGGCTGCGCAGTGAGCGTCTGCCTGACCCCCGCAGCTCCGAGCCCGATCCCCATTCCTTACCCGACGATGGGTCAGGCGGCCGAGGGAGTCGCCGATGAACCGACCCGAACCAAGGTGGGTGGCTCGAAGATTCTGACGGTCGGCGGCGTACTCAAGGCCTGCCACGGCAACGAAGCCGGGACGCTGAAGGAAGTGGTCAGCCTGAACACCGGCGGCAAGTGCTTTCCGATTTTGGGCATCCCCACCGTCCTCACCGAGCTGGGCATGACTTGCACCACCGGCGCGTTCGGCATGATGAACAAGCTCGGCTGAAGCTCTACGTAGTTGGATCGCGCTGGCGGCGTAGCCCCAACCTGGGTCCTCCCTGTGGGTCTCGTAAAAGACGGCCACCGATCTGGCTGGCGTCGAGCCGCGCTGACCACGACGTGAAACGCGCCCGCCCCTCAATCGCAGCGCATCCGCCGAAGCTCTTCACCCAGCGCCGGCAGGTATTTTACCGGTTCGGATTCGTAGTTCTTGCCGTGCATGAACGGACCGGAGCTCTCCACGAAGTACAGGTCGGCAACGCACTTCTGCACGCTCCAAACGAGTCTCATTCGGCCCAGATCTTCCGTTTTTTCCAGATATCGAAACAGCGTAGAAAAGGGCGAATTCCCGCGTTGGAAAGGGACAAACGAACTCCCCGGCGGAACGCTGTTTACGTACTCCGTGACCAAGGCAAGTCGCTCGTTGGGTGGGCGGTAGTGACCCCGTCGCACGACCGCCCCATAGAACGACACCAAGGCGAGCAGCACGAGCCCAACGACGCGCGGAGTTGGCCTTGTGATGATGCGCTGGCTGGACGCGGCGATGCCGAGGTAAAGAATGGCCCAGAGTGGCGTGTAGAAGGCCGCTATGTCCCAAATGTCGTAGGTGAGGCCCCAGATCATGTAGGTCAGAAAGCTGCCGAACAAGAGTACTCTGCGTGCAGGACACAGATTCTTGTCCAGCGCTAGGCCCACGGCCCCTAGCATTGCAATCCACCAACCATTCTGGGCATGGGCGGAGCGCAAGAGGTGAGGCAGTCTTTCGGAAAAAACCGTGCGCAGCGGCACGCCGAACATGAGTTTTCTGTAGGGGGCCCCGGTCGAAAATTGCACGAATGCCTCAAAGCTGAGCGACCGCACGCGATGGTGACGAAACTCCAACGTGGGATCGACGAACAGGGTGTAGGTGTAAGCGTACTGGGAAACTGCCAAGACGACCGACAGCAACGCGTATCCGTAGGTGCTCGGTCGACGCAGGAGTTCGGGGCGAAAAATCGAAAACGCCAAGACGAGCGCCGGCGCCAGCAGGATCATGGTCTGGTGATTGCCGAACGACAGGCCATAGACGACCGCGAAAGGCAGCAGTGAAGCGTCCCGCCTATTCAACACCCGCTCGGCGCAGAGAAGCGTCGCAAGCACCCAGAATGTGTTGAGCGAATAGACCTCAGCCTCGGTAGCTTGTTGGAAGAACGTGCAGGAAAGCCCCAGAACCAAACAAGCTGTTCCGGCGTCCATCGCGGAGGCTCCGAGTTCACGGCTCAGCCTGAAAAGGACAACGAGACTAGCCGTGGCCCAGAAGGCAGAAACGAAGTTCACCTGCTCGGCGACTCTGCCGAAGGGAGCGACGGCAACCCACGCGCGCGTGAGCGCCAAGTACTGTGGGTAACCGGGGGAATGGCCCAACGATCGGCTGATCGCCTGATATTGGAAGGCGACCGAATCACCGAACCAAACCTGCCCGCCAGGTCCGGGATACCGAGACAGGCTGTAGAAGACGAGCCCTGCCAAGAAAAAGGCAGACCCTGCGGCGACTGCCCCGACGTTCGAACGAGGAAGGCGAGCTAGCCATGACACGGGCAGGACTCTACTCCATGACTCACGGAGTCAAATAAGAAACCTCAAGCGACATGGTCGAGCACAACAGGTTGCTTCCGCTGGCCGTCGCCAGGTCCTCGAACTCCGAACGGAAGACAATCCACGAATCCGCGTCGGCGAGTGCCTGGGTCGTCCTCGTTCGCACATCGAACGCGTAGGTACCGTAGGCGAGGATCTCATCGACGCCGCCGGAATGAGTCAGTCGCGATCCGCCCAGTTCGATGAAGGCATTCGTCAAAGCCCCGCTGGGTAGCTGGTCGACAGATAGACCAATACCAAGACCTGTCGAAGCGTGGAACACGTCGTTGGTGCCCCATTGCGCCGCGACGACGCTGAGTGTAGCGCGGTCCAAGTCCGCACCTGCGAGCTCCTCCAGCGCAAACGAGTACAAGCCGGCAAGCGGCACTCCCGTAGCGGAAGCGGCAAAGTCATGTCGACCTGGCCGGCTCGAATAGGTTAGGGGGCACTCCGGTCTGGCGGCTTCTACGAGTGGTTGGTAGTCGCAGTAGTCCACGCAAACATCCGC
>Ga0105048_10004244_pt1 | contig 23396 bp, 19 predicted proteins | sample MAT05_FD_78382 | JGI IMG/M metagenome (GOLD analysis project Ga0105048, IMG submission 78382) | Freshwater microbial communities from Lake Fryxell liftoff mats and glacier meltwater in Antarctica - MAT-05 | ecosystem: Environmental > Aquatic > Freshwater > Ice > Liftoff microbial mat | place...
AGTATGCCCGACAGGAGTTGAACCTGTAACCTTCGGCTCCGGAGGCCGACGCTCTATCCAGTTGAGCTACGGGCACGTACTTGCAACCACCCGAATTCTAGTCGGTCGCCGGCGGGTTTCAAGGCACCAACTCCGGGAACAACTGACGACGCACCTCGTCCCGGAACGCCGCCCCCGCGAACGCCCCCGGCTCCCGCTTCCGCGCCAGCCCACAGTCGTACCGCTTCCGGCCCAGCCAGTACCCCGCCGCGAACGTCCGCTCCGACTCCCACCCCGCCGGCTCCGACTTCCCGAACAGCGCGTACTCCGGCGGGCCGTCCAGCGGCGGCAGCTCCACCCGCGACAGCGGCGCCCCGGCCTCGTCGAACAGCCCCACCGACACGTCGCCGCGACCGCGGTGGAGCAGGTGCCAGCGGAAGTGAATCCCCTCCTCCACGTTCAACCCCCCGGCCGTGCTGTCGCCGCTCAGCCACGCCACCCGCGCCCCCGCCGGGGCGGTCGCCTCCACGTGCCGCACCGCGTCCCACAAGACGTGCGCCCGCGCCGCGAACTTCTCCTGCTTCCCCACACCCGCCACCGCCACCACCGCCAGGCCCGCACACACGCCCGCGAACGCCGCCTTCTTCCACGCCGACAGCGGCACCGCCACCAGCGCCGTCAGCAGCAGCGCCACGAGAACGTCCAGCCCCCACACCGCCGGCATCGCGTACCGGCCGGACATCATCGACAGCGGCAGGTACACCACCACGCCCGCGGCCACCAGGAGGAGGGCGGCGGCGACGGCCGGTGTTACACCGGAGGTTGCCGGGGGGCGGACGTGGTCAACCCCTCCCCCGGCCCCTCCCCCAAAGGGGGAGGGGTGTTCAAACTCGGCAGCCTCCTGTGACCCCGCGGAGGCGGAACGTGCGTCCGGCAAGGCGTGCGGTTCGTCCCCCCCCTTCCCTCTTAGGGAAGGGGGGCCGGGGGGGTTAGGTGGCTCGGGGCTTCGCCCGCGCCACACCGCAATCGCCGCCAGCGCCAGCCCGGCGGCCATGAACTCCAGGCTCACCGCCCCCTTCAGCGCGCTCAGCATCCGCCCCAGCTGCGCCGCGGTCGGGCCGTGCGTCTCGTACTGCCCCGGGTGCCAGTGCGCCTTGAAGTACACGAAGTGCGCCGCCGGCAGCGCCAGCGTCGCGCCCAGCAGCAGCGCACGCCCGCCGTTCCGCCGCACCGCCTCGCGCAGGCCCACGCCGTCCGGCCACGTCCGCAGCAGGATTTGCACCGGCACCAGCGCCGCGAACGTGTTCTTGCACCCCAGCGCCACCAGCACCGCCAGCGCCGACAGCACCTCCCACCGCAGCGGGGTCGCGCTCGACGCCGCCTTCCGCGCCGCCACCAGCGCGAACAGCGCGTACGGCATCGCCACGCCTTCCGACAGCGTCAGGCTCGTCCAGATCTCGTTGCGGTACGGGTTCCACATCGCCAGCGCCCCCGCCAGCAGCGCCGCCGCCGGGTGCGCCCCCAACTCCGCGAACAGCCACAGTAGCGCCGCCGCCGACAAGGCGCACCACAGGAAGCGGTACACCCGCCACGCCGCGGCGCTGCCGTCGAACAGGTTCGCCTGCACCTGCCAGTGGACCCACAGCGTCGGGCGGAACGGGCCGAGGTGCTCGTAGTTCGCCTCCACCTTCTCCCACCACAGCCCGACGTGCCCCCCCGCCGACAGGCCGGGCGTCGGGTAGACGAGGTTGCCGTCGTCCACGAAGTCGAACGGGGTGCCGAGCGTGGGGAGGTACAGGGCCGCCAGCAGCAGCCCGCCGGCGGGAACCCACGAGGCGGTACGGGGGGTGTCCATGCGGCGGAACCTACCGCGCCGCCCGGCCGGGGGGGAAGCCCGACCGCTGGACGTTCGCCCGGTCGGTCCGCATCCTGACTCCACCCCCCCCCACCCCGAGCCGCCCATGCAGCAGACCCTCATCCTCCTGAAGCCGGACGCCGTGCAGCGGCGGCTCGTCGGCGAGATCACCGGCCGGTTCGAGCGGAAGGGACTTCGACTCGTCGGCCTGAAGCTGGTGCAGGCGCCCCGCGAGCTGGCCGAGAAGCACTACGCCGTCCACAAGGGGAAGCCGTTCTACGACAGCCTGCTGGCGTTCCTCACCAGCGGCCCGACGGCGGCGATGGTGTGGGAGGGGCGCGAGGCGGTGGCCGTGTGCCGCACCCTCATGGGCCTCACCGACGGGGCGAAGGCGCCGCCCGGCACCGTCCGCGGCGACCTCGCCCTGAGCGTGCAGAACAACCTCGTCCACGGCAGCGACAGCGCCGAGAACGCCGCCGCCGAAATCGCCCTGTGGTTCCCCGAAGGTGTGGTGCCGGTCGCCGGCGTCGATGCCCCGTGGGTGGGTTAGCCGCCGTGCCGCCCCTCGACCCCTCCGCGACCGCGCTGCTCGTCGTGGACGTGCAGCGCGGGTTCACCGACCTGTGCCCCGCCGAACTCCCCGTCCCCGGCGGCGCCGGCATCGTGCCGGCGGTGAACCGGCTGCTGGCGCTGCCGTTCGCCAGAATCGACGCCACCCAGGACTGGCACCCGCCGGACCACCGGTCGTTCCTCGGCCGGGCCGACGACCTGTACCCGCCGCACTGCGTGATGGACACGCCGGGGGCCGAGTTCCTCCCCGGGCTACACGCGCACCGGTTCCATGCCGTGTGGCGGAAGGGGTACGACGCGAACTTCGAGGCTTATGCCGTGACCGCCCAGCACCCGGGGTTCGCGGCGTTCCTGCGCGCGAGCGGCGTGCGGGCGGTGGTGGTGTGCGGGCTGGCGACGAACATTTGTTGCTTCTTCGCGGCGCGGGACCTGCGGGCGGCGGGGTTCGACGTGTGGCTGGCGGAGGACGCGGCGGCCGGGATCGACGTGCCGGCCGCGGGGCTGTTCCAGGCGACGGCGAAGGCGGAGGGGCAGGCGTTGGGGGTGCGCTACACGACGGTCGCGGACGTGGCCGCGGCGCTGGGGGCGGGAATACTCTGCCCCGCGCCCGCCGGCCGGGTACATTGAAGCCCGTTCGACTCCTCCCGAGGTCCGCTCCAAACCCATCCCCGTTCCCCGAGGTGCGCGATGCCGCCCGAAGACAAGCCCGCGAAGCCGCCCGCGAAGCCGCCCGCGCGGACCCGGGCGGCGCGTCCGGTGCTGAACGACGCGAAGATCTCCAAGCTCGCGACGGACCCGGATGCCACGAGCGACGTGACCGTCTTCGGGCCGAACCTGGACGAGCACATCGTCACCGTCAGCGTCATCGGGTCCGAGGACCACGTCTGGGGCGACCGCGCCTCGGCCGTTGGGGGCGAGGAGTGGATCGCCACGGTCAAGTTCCCCGGCGACAGGGGGAAGAAGAAGCACCGGCCGGTCGAGGACGTCTCGGTCACCGTCATCAACCCGACGAACGGGCTGCCGTCGAAGGCGAAGAAGGTGGAAAAGGTGGTGATCGACTAGAGCGGACTTCCGGTGGGTGTCGCGGGTCGGGCGAGGGCCATCACGGTGGTGGCGGCGATCCCGAGCGTGGACGCGACGGCGCGGGCATCCTGAAGCACGCGACGAGCCGGCTCCGTTCGAATGACACGGGTTCCGAGAAACAACTTCCGTGCGTCGCCGTGGGGCCGCCTTCCGGCCGGCCGGGTATTGCCGGCCGGCCGGAAGCCGGCCCCACGGCCCGGGCGGAAGTTGATTCCCGTGACCCGTATCAGACCTGCGGCGGCTTGAGGCAGAGCCGGACGAGCCCGTCGCGGGCCAGCGGCCTCAGCGGCTCGGGGAGTTCCCCGTCGGGCGTGTGGAACGCCTTGACGTAATAGCTCCCCGTCTCGACCACCGGCAGCCCGTTCTCCCGCAACCAACCCCCGACCCAGTCCCGCCGGGCCGCGTCCACGGTCGCCACCGCCGCGAGGTCGAGCCCCAGGAACGCCCGCGCCGCCAGGCCGTTGAAGAAGTACGTGAACCACTCCCACGCCTGCGCGTACCGCCGCCGGTACGGGTGGTCGCGCGGCACCAGCGCCACCCCGAGCTGCGACGCCGTCAGCCCGAACCCGCGGCTGAAGCTGATCGACAACACCGACTTCCCGAGCACGCCCGACAGCGACTCCGCCACCGCCCGCCGCTCGGCGGGGGCCAGCGTCGGGTAGAGGTTCAGGTTCAGGAGGCACGCCCCGGCGTCGTCCAGGAAGCGCACCATGTCGGCGGTCAGGTGGCCGTTGCGGACCGACGGCACGCACAGGCACGCCAGCCGGCCGCGGCTGTCGGCGTCCCACACGATACGAGCCGGGTGCGTCGAGCCGACGCGGAAGCCGAACCAGTCGCCGGGGTAGAGGCAGACCTCCTCGCGGGCCGCGACCGCTTCGACGAGGTGGGCCATGAAGTCCACGTCGCTGCCGGCGGCGTAGGCGTCGAAGTCGGACAGGTCCCACGCCCCGCCGCTCAGGTCGCGGAGCGTGGCCTTCAGCCGCGGGACGAACTCGCCGTGGAACCAGCCGAGCCCGGCGGTGTAGTGCGTGCTGAGGTCCGCCGGCGTGAGGTCGGCGACGGCCGCGCGGTACGCCGCCACCCCGGCCGCGTACCCGACCGGCAGCAGCGGCCGGAACCGCTCGGCGTCGCCGCCGACCGCGGCTACGAGGAGGTCAGCCGGTACAGCAGGCTCGACGCCTCCTCCAGCGAGGCGAACACCGAGCCGTCCGACAGCAGGTTGCTCGACCGGCACGTCCGGTTGTCGAGCTCCCACCGCGGCGTCGGTTCGTGGTAGAAACATGCCTGAACCCCCCTGATGCGGCGGACGCGCGGCCCCCACGGGAGCGCCGCCACCACCTCGCCCTCGTCCCCGAACGGGTCGAACTCCACCCGGTGCTCGTGCGCCCACGCGTCCTCGGCCGAGCCGCGGAACAGCGACCCGGCGTAGGCGACGTAGGTGTGCTTGAACGTGAACTCGGTCACGCCGAACGGCCGCAGCGCCGCGACGTACTCCCACACCCCGGCGGCGTCCTCGACCGACCCGCGGGCCATCACGCACGTCGCCCGCACCTTCAGCGGCGCCGCCGCGGCGAAGAAGTCCGCCAGCCGCGGGGCGCCGTCGCCCATGAGCCTGCAGTTCGCCCCGTCGTCCGCGGCGTGGCGGGAGTAGCACAGGTACGACAGCCCCGCGTCGCGCAGCCGGCGGCCGAGTTCGGGCGTGAGGAACGTGCCGTTCGTGAAGCACGCGACCTCGTCGAAGTAGCGGCGGCCGAGCCCCACGAGGTAGACGACGTCCTCCGGGCGGAGCAGCGGTTCGCCGCCGCCGGTGAGGACGAGCCGGGTCGCGCCGCGGCCGCGGGCGAACTCGTAGTACCCGGCCACGTCGAGTCGCCGCCAGTCGGTGCGATCGTGCCGGAGGGCGCTGACGCTCGACTTCGAGAAGCAGAACGGGCAGCGCAGGTTGCACGCCACCCGCACCGGCAGCACGCTGCACGTCAGGAAGCGGCAGTCGCGCCACCCGGCCGCCGTCGCCTCGTCGCGTTGAAGCAGTGACACCATGTCGTCACCCGGCCGTTCGTCGCAGCGCCTCGGCGACCCACACGCGGCGGTCGCGCGGCAGGTGGTGCCAGGCGGTACACAGGTCCGACTCCGTCAGCCCGACGCGGGCCATCCGGTCGCGGGCACGCCCCCGCACGCCGCGGTCCGACGACTGGAGCGCCTTGCGGAGCGGGTCCGCCAGGTGCTCGCTCCGCGCCAGCTCCCCGGCGAGCCGGTCGAGCTGGTGCAGCGACTCCGTCACCGCCTCGTCGTAGGCCCGGCCGCCGAACGCCTCCCGCAACTCGCCCGTGTCGCCCGCCCCGGTCAGCCGGTCCGCCGCGACGGTCAGCGGCACGTCGCCGGGGACGAACCCGACCGCGGCAGCGTCCACGCCCGGCCGCGCCTTGGAGACGTAGACGTGCGTCACCCCGGAGTGCCACGGGCCGAGCGCGAGCGGGCGGAGCAACACGAGCCGCCCGGTCTTCTCGTAGTCGGTGTACGGCTCGACGTGGTCGGCCGTGCGCATGTAGACGATCGGCGACAGCGGGCCGGCCAGCCGCGGCAACGTCCCGCGGAGGAACCGCGCCAGCGCCACCGGACCGATGTCGCGGAACAGTACGGGGCACGGCTCGCCCGCAGCCAGCGGCCGGAGCGTCGCGCCGGTGTGCCAGCGGAAGCCGGACAGGTCGTCGCCGCGGGTCGGCATGTCAGTGCTTCCCCCGCCGCGTCCGCCGCCGCTCCTGCTCGTCCTGAAGATTCTTGAGCCGCTCGGCGCGCTCCGCCGCCGCCTGCCGGGCCTGCTCCGCCTCGGCGAGCAACCTTCCGTAATCGAGCCGGTGCAGCTTCGTCTTCGCCACGTCCGCGCTCTCGCCGGCCACCGCCGCCCCCAACCCGGCGACGAGGCGGCGGGCGAACTCCTCGACGCGCAGGTCGCTCTGTTCGAGCACCTCGATCGTCAGCAGCGGCGTGCCGCCGGCCACGCCCACGAACGCCGCGACCGCCTCCGTTCCCCACCGGCCCGCGGGGAGTTGCGGCAGCGCCGCCCGCACGGGGGCGAGGTCGAGAACGCCCACCAGCACGGCCAGCCGCCGCCACCCTTCGCCGTCCAGCTCCGCGGCAGCCGCGTCGAACTCCTCGGGGGGCACGGGGGTCACGCCCGCGTCGCGACAGCCGTCGGCGAGCCGGGCGCGGGTCAGCTCCGGGTCGGGGTCGCCGGCGCGGCGCACGGCGTCGGCGAGCCGGGCCTGCACCGCGGCGAGGTCGAGCTTCACCGCGGCCGGGCGTCCGAACAGGCGCTCAGTGAGCGACACGGCGCTCCCCCTCGAACAGGGCGTTGGACAGCGCCGCCGCCATCGCCGGGAAGTTCTCCAGTTCCGTCACGGGGATCACCCGCGCCCCGGCCGCCTTGTACGGCTCCGTCCACGGCCCGTCCGCCGCGTGCAGCATCAGGATGAAGTGCGGCGACCGCGCCACCGCCTCCGCCAGGATGCCCGGGTTCCCGGCGTGCTCCTTGTAGTTGTGGTCGAAGTCGGTGTCGGTGATGACCACGCGGATCGGCTGGTCGCCGCCGCACTCGGACACGCTGTCGCGGAGGAGCCCGAACGGGAAGTCGGTGCCCGAGCCGATGTAGTGCATCAGGAACTTCGACAGCTCCGTCTCCGACCGGCACCACTCGCGGTACGACACGTTCGACGACGAGTACAGCGTCGCCCGCGCCCACCCGCCGGCCCGGATCGCCCCGGTCACGAGCACCTGCGCCGCGAGGGTCATGGCGTTGCGGGTGACGCGCGGGTCGGGCATCGACCCGCTCACGTCAAGATACACCTCGACCCGCGGCTGCCACAGCGGCACCTCCCACCCCTCGGCCTCCGCCACCCGCACCCGTTTCAGCGGACTGGCCGCGCCGAGGTCCGGCCCGCGCTGCAGGAGAGTCGCGACCCAGTCGATGTCCCGCAGCGCGTCGCCCGGTTCCCAGTCGTCGAGCGTCGTCGGCGTGTTCGCCTCGCCGTACCGGAGCTGCGGCGGGGGCCGCAGCAGGTAGCGCTCCGCCTGCTGCCGGTAGTACGCCGCCATCACCTCGGGCACGCGGGTGGCGTCGGCGGTATCCGACCCCGGGAGGGTGGCGATGCGGCGGGCCGTCGCGTCGCGGTCGTGCATCCTTTCGGCCGTCTTCTCCGAAATCCAGCCCTCCTCGCGGGCGCGGCGGATCGCCTCCCGCTCGCGGCCGTCGGGCGTGAGGGCGTCGGCCCAGTCGTCGGCCGACGGCTCGCCGCACCCGCACGCGTACGGGCCGCTGCCGACCGGCTCCCCGTCCTCCTTCGGCAGCGCGTACCGCGACACGACCGAGACGAAGTACAGGAACTGCGTGTACACGTTCGGCCCGAGGCGGAACAGCTTCTCGCCGAGCACCTGGGCTTCGGCCCGGTAGCCGGGGTACGCCGCCGCGAACTCCGCTTCGGTGGCCTCGTCCATCAGCGAGCCGGGCGCCCGCCGCCACCGCTCCTCGTACACCGCGAGGTAGAACGGGAACGCCGGGTCGGTCCGCCAGTCGGACGTGCCGACGAAGCTGCGGTAGACACGGGCGAGCGGCTCCTCGTAGGCCGGCCGCAGGGCGTCGTTGATCATCAGGTCGGTGAACAGGTTCGTGACCGAGTAGTCCTTCAGCGGCAGCAGCCCGCGCTCGATCAGCCGCATCCGGGCGTGGACGGCGAGCGTGCCGGGGTAGCGGACGTGGTGCCCGACCTCGTGCGCCAGGATCGCTTCGAGGCAGTCGCCGAGCCCGTGCCGTCGGATCAGGTCGAGGTCGAGCGCCACCTGCCGGGTGCCGAGGTCGATGCGGGCGACGCTGCCGCAGGCGGGGTGGTGGACCGGCGCGCCGAGCAGGAGGAACCGCGACCAGAACGCCTGCGCACGGGGCCACGCCTCGGCGACCGCGGCGGCGAGGTCGTCGGCCCCGCCGAGGATCGGCACCGGCTCGGCGGTGAGCGGCTTCGAACCCACGTCGCGCATCAGACCAGGTCCAGTAGTTTCAAGTTCGCCATCGCGACACGCCCGGGTTTTCAGGCCGAAGGCCTGACAGCCCTCAGCCCAGGGCAAGGGTGCGCAGCACCCGCCGCCCTGGGTCCGCGGCACCAACCACCCCGCAGGCTGAAGGCCTGCCAGCCGGCTCGCAGGCCTTCAGCCTGCAACGTGATTCGCACCCCGTACCCAGGGCGTTGCCCTGGGCTGAGGGCTGTCAGGCCTTCGGCCTGAAAACCCGGTACCCGTTCCACCCCAAACGTGAAACGACTGGAACCCGCATCACTCGCTCTCGATCACCCAGAGGCGCTGGCTGTCCGGCGCGCACGCCACGACGTATCCGGCCCGCGCCACCGCGAACGACTGACACCGCCGGAACGTCGGCAGCGGGACGACGTGCGCGGCGACCGTCGCCCGGCCGTCGGCGAAGGCGACTTCCGGCAGCGCCCCCGACTCGGCGTACTCGCCCAGCCCCGGCACGACGCCGAGCGGTTCGCTCTTGCGGTCGCGCCGCAGCAGCACGCCGATCTGCAACTCGGGCCGCCGACGGTCCTCGACGCACAGAACGGTCGGCGCGGCGAGGCGGAGGCGGCCGGGCAGGAACTCCGCGTGAACGGGGCGGAGGTCCAGCACGCCGACGCGGGTCTTGCCGGACCACGACGCCGGCGGGGGCGGCGCGAGCACCGGGTCGAGCGTGCGCACCAGGAACGGTTCGAGATGGTCGAGCCGCGTGAGCGCGGCGGAGCACGCGCCGACGTAGCGGTCCACCCACGTCGGCTCGCGGAGCAGCCCTTCGCCGAGGTTCCACACCTGGACGAGAACGGCCAGCCGCTTCGCCGCGGCGACCGAGGGCAGTTGGGTGGGCACGACTTCCACGAGCAGCCGTTCGAGGAAGTTCGACCACCCCGCCGCCCCGGGCGCGACCTGCTTCAGCACGCCGGTCCCCACGCCCTGTTGAACGAGCCGCAGGTAGCCCGTCAGCACGCCGTCGGCGTCCGGCTGGCCGTCCAACCGCGCGGCGAGGGCGGTCGCCGGGCCGCTCACGACGGCGTCGAACACCCCGGCGTCCCATTGCGAGAAGCGGCGCGGTCCGTCGGCCCGCAGTTCCGCGACCAGCGCCCGCAGCGGTTGGTTCATCGCCCCGACTCCCGCCGTTCCAGCTCGTTGCGGCAGCGCACGAACAGGTCCTTCAACAGGACGAGGTCGGAGTGGACGACCGCGTTCAGCTCGCTCTCCTTGAGCACCTGCTCGACGCGGTCGCGGACGGCGTCGAGCAGGCCGCGGAGTTCGGGCGTGGTCGCGGCCCCGAAGTTCGTCCCGCACGTCGTCGCGAGTTCCAGCGTCCGCCGCCGCGTCGGGGCGTGGGCCGCGTGCTGCGCGATCGCCTGGTCGAACAGCTGCCACAGCCACGACACGCGGTCCGTCAGGTAGACGCGGTTCTCCGGCTTCTGAAAGAACGACGACTGCGGGTTGGGCGGCAGCTTGTCGTGCAGCACCCACGGCAGCACCGCCCGCGCGTCCTCGATCCCCACCTCGGCGCGGCCGCGGAAGTACGCGAGCGCCTGCGCGAAGTGCAACAGCGCCTGCCCGGCCCGCGGCGAGACGCCCGACTCGGTTTGCGTGCACAGGTTCACGCTCTTGTCGAGCGGGCAGTCCTCCGTGCAAACGTGCCCGACCCGCCGGCCGGCGAGGTGCAGCGTGTCCTTCGTCTGGTACTCCAGCCGGTCCGACGCCCGGCGGCAGAAGTCGAGCTGCCCGAGGAACAGCCCGAGCAGGTCGCGCACCGCGGCCGGCACCGCGACCGCCTGAACCTCGCGCGCCGCGGCGTCGAGCTCGGCGGCGCTCCAGACGAGGTCGCCGGGGACGAACTCCTCCGGCGCGGACCCGGCGGCGACCCGCTCGGCCAGCACGCGCATCAGCCCGGGGTGGAGCGGCGGGCAGCGGACGACGCCGTCGATGCGGTCGCGCAGCGCCTCGATGACGGGGAACGTCCCGCCGCCCTGGTCGTCGTTGGCGGTCAGGTACCACGCCGACGCGCCGCACTCGACCGTCTGCTCGTACTGCTCGGCGTACCCCTCCGCCATGAGCGACAGGAGCGCCGACTGCGTCTTGGTGGGGATGCGGTTGTACTCGTCGATGACCTTCACCCGCGCCGTCACCCACCGCCGCCAGCGGACGGTGATGCCGGCGGCGTCCGTGGCGCGGACGAGGTCGCCGGGGAGCGGGGAGCCGAGCAGGTCGGCGAGGGTGAGCTGCGGGTGGCCGTGCTGCACGGCCCGGCGGACCTCGGCAAGCGGGGCGCCGGCGAGCAACGCCATGAGCGTCGCCATCGTCGTCTTGCCGCGGCCCGGCCCGCCGACGAACACCAGCCGGCGGTTCGTGAGCAGGTTCAGCAGCGGCATCAGCACGAACGAGGCGTACCCGGCCGAGCCCGGCAGGTCGACGCGGCAGGCGTCGCGGCCGGCGGTGGCGGCCGGGCCGAACTCCATGTCGTGGTACGGGGTGACGAGGGCACGGGTGGCGATCCAGTCGTAGGCGCGGCGGAGCTTCTCGGCGCGCCGCGGCGTGGGCGGGTCGGCGAACGTCAGCGCGCCGTCGCCGCCGAGCCGGGCGCGGCCGTTCAACCACGACCGGACGAGTTGTTGGGAATCCACCGGTGTCCCGGGGGTATGTCGTTCGGGCCGGGAGAGCGGCACGGACAAGGAGGCTCGACGCCGAACCGGGGTTCGCTCCCCGTCCTGCCCGTCGTCGCGGAGGGTGTGATACGGGTTCGGAGAAATCCCTTCCACCGGGCGCACGCGGCCGCTCAGCCGACGGCGGCCGCCCAGACCCGGACCGTGCCGTCCGCGCCGGCCGACGCGAGCCGGGAGCCGCACGGCGCGCACGCCACCGCCGTCACCGCCCGGGCGTGGCCGACGTGGGTGGCGAGCGCGGCCCCGGTCCGCGCGTCCCAGAGGCGGACGGTCTGGTCCTCGCTCGCGGTCGCCAACACCCCGCCCCGGCCGAACGAGACGCCGGTCACCCGGTCGGAGTGCCCCCGGAGGGCGAACAGCTCGGCGCCCGTGGTCGCGTCCCACACCCGCGCCGCCCCGTCGCCGCCGGCCGACGCGACGGTCCGGCCGTCGGGCGCGAACGCCACACCCAGTACCTTCAATTCGTGCCCGCGGCCCGCCCACCGTTCGCGCCCGTCGGCGGCGTCCCACACCCGCACCGTGCGGTCGGTACTGCCGGTCACGAGCCGGGTGCCGTCCGGCGAGTACGCGAGGGACCACGCCCAGTTGGTGTGCCCGCGCAGCACCCGCACCGTCTCCCCCGGCGCGACCTCCCAGACGCGCACGGTGCGGTCCCAGCCGGTCGTCGCCAGCGTCCGGCCGTCCGGCGCGAACGCCACCCCGTACACGCGGTCGGTGTGGCCGCGCAGCACCCGCACTTCCCGGCCCGCGGCCGCGTCCCACAGCCGCACCGTCTTGTCGGCGCCGGTCGTTGCGACGAGCCGCCCGTCCGGGCTGAACGCGACCCCCGTCACCAGCGCCGAGTGCCCCGCCAGCGTCAGGCCCGCGCCGCCCCCGTTCGCGTCCCGAACGCGGGCCGTGCGGTCCTCCCCCGCGGACGCCAGCCGCCGGCCGTCGGGCGAGAACGCGACCGCCAGCACCGCCCCGGCGTGGTCCCGGAAGACTTGCGCGGCGGGCGGTTCCCGCTCCTCCCGGGCCGCGACCCACACGGTCGCCGTCCGGTCGTCGCTGGCCGCGGCGAGCCGCGTCCCGTCCGGGCTGAAGGCGACCGCGTTCACCGCGTCGGCGTGCCCGCGGAGGGTCACCGCCTCCTGCCCGGTGGTCGTGTCCCACAGGCGGACCGTCTTGTCCCACCCGGCCGACGCCAGGCGGGTGCCGTCCGGGGTGAACGCCACCGCCCACACCACGCCGGCGTGCCCGACCAGCGCGAACCGCTCGTCGCCGGTCTCGGCCTCCCACACGCGAACGACTCCGTCGCCCCCCGCCGACGCGATCAGCCGGCCGTCCGGCGAGAACGCGACCGCCCACACGAACCCGGCGTGGCGGCACAGCCGGTGCCGCTCGCGGCCGGTCTCGGCCTCCCACACGCGCACGGTCTGGTCGTAGCTCCCCGACGCGAGCAGCCGGCCGTCGGGCGAGAAGGCGACGGCGTTCACCATGTCCGTGTGGCCGCGGATCACCGCGACCTCGCCCCCCGTTTCCAGGTCCCACAGCCGAACGGTGGCGTCGTCGCTGGCGGACGCGGCGAGCCGGCCGTCGGGGCTCACGGCCACGCCGACCACCACGTCCGTGTGGCCGGTGAAGTCGTGGGTCGCGCCCGTCTCCACGTCCCACACGCGCACCACGCCGGCCTGACTCGCGGTCACCAGGCGCCCGCCGTCCGGGGTGAAGCGCGGGGTGTAGAGCTGGTCGGTGTGGCCGCCAAAGGTGCGCCGCAACTCGCCGGTCGCCGCGTCCCACAGGCGGACGGTCTGGTCGTCGCCGACGGTGGCGACGCGGCGGCCGTCGGGCGAGAAGGTGACGCCGTACACCACGTCGTCGTGCCCGCGCAGCGTGAGCGGCCGGCCGCGGAGGCCGCGGAGGCAGTGCCACTCCCAGCCGCGCAGCTCGGGCGGGCAGGCGTCGAGGTACGGGGCCGCGGCCTGCGGGCGGCCGGCCGCGCACTCGCGCTCGGCCAGCGCGACGTTCTTCGCGTACAGCTCGCCCTCCAGCCGCCGCCACGCCGACGCCGGCCGCTCGGTCGGCCGCCCGAGTAGGAAGTTCCGCAGGTCGTCGGCCAGGGCGGCAGCCGACGGGTAGCGGTGCGCCGGGTCCTTCTCCATCGCCTTCAGGCACACTGCTTCCAGACCCGCCGGGACGTCGGGGCGGAGGCGCGTCGGCGGAACTGGCTCGTCGTCCCGCACCTGCCGCAGCGTCTCGCCGATCGTCGCGGCGCGGAACGCCGGGCGGCCGGCGAGGCACTCGTACAGCACGGCCCCGAGGGCGTACACGTCGGTCGTCGGACCGGCGTCCTTGGCCCGGCCGGCGGCCTGCTCCGGCGACATGTACGCCGGCGTGCCGATGAACTCGCCCGTCTCGGTGTGGGCCGCGTCGTCGTCGAGCCGCTTGGCGATGCCGAAGTCGGTGACCTTCGGCGTGCCGTCGGCCGCGAACAGCACGTTCAACGGCTTCAGGTCGCGGTGGATCACGCCGCGGAGGTGGGCGGCGTGAACGCCCCGGGCCAGCGCCTCGGCCAGCCGGGCGGCGTCGGCCGGGTCGAACGGGCCGGCGGCGAGGCGGGCCGCGAGGGTGCCGCCGGGGACGAATTCGAGCACCAGGTACGGGTTCCCGTCGTACTCGCCGGTGTCGAAGATCGGTACGACGTTCGGGTGCGCCAGCGCCGCCGCTGCCGCCGCCTCGACCCGGAACCGCGCCAGGTGCCGCTCCCCGGCGGACCCGCCCGCGCGGATCGTCTTGATCGCCACGACGCGGCCGAGCTGCGTGTCGGTAGCGCGGTACACCACCCCCATCCCGCCGCGGCCGAGCTCGGTTTCGATCCGGTACCGCGGCGGCGCCGGGGCGTGGACCGGGCGGCCGTTGCGGTGCGCCCACTGCGTCTGAACCGCGACCAGCTCGGCCCGGAGCGCTTCCCGCTCGTCGCCGTCGAAGCCGGCGAGGTAATCATCGGCCGGGGGGAAGCCGCCGGCCGCGAGTGCCGCCTCGAACCGCCGGCAGGCGGCGTCGATCCGCAGGGCCAGGTCCGGCGGCCAGGTGTCTTCGGCGCCCGTGCTCATGCCCCGACCTCGCCGGCCCAGAGGCTGCGGATCACCCTCAGCCGCCGCTCGACCGTCCGCGGCACGCACCCCCACCGGGCCGCGACCTCGTCGGTCGTGAGCCCTTCCAGCTTCCACACCGCCAGCGCCTTCAGGTCGGCGTCGGGGAGGAGGTTGAGCAGCCGGCGGAACTCGTCGGCCGCGAGCGCGGCGAACTCCGGCGTCGGGTCGGCGGCGGCGACGCCCGCGAGGTCCACGGCGGTCGCGTTCCCGCCGCGCTTCGCGGCCGTCTCGCGGCGGACGAGGTCCACGGCCTTCTGCCCGGTGATGACCAGGAGCACGCGCCACAGGTCGTCGCGGTCGTCGAGCCGCGGCAGCCGGCCGGCGGCGGCGTCGCGGCAGAAGCTGTCGAACGCGCTGAGGGCCACGTCCTCCTCGTCGGCCGCGGCGCGGGCTGCGCCGGCGAGTCGGGCGCGTGCCAGGGCGACGAGCCGCGGGAAGTAGCGCCGCCACAGCGGCCCCGGCGCGTCCGCGTCGCCGGCCTTCAGCCGACCGAGCCAGTGGGTGACGGAGTCGTCGGGCACGGCCCCCTCCGGAGGGTCGGTTGATGATACGCGACGCCGCGGGCCGGAGGAAACCGAAACGGAGTTGGCGATCGATTTCGTTCGGCGTGGCGGTCTAACCCCGCAACCTGCGGGGCACGGAATTCCGTGTCGGCCCCGCGGCGCGGTTTCCGTTCAACGTGTGAACGGGTGACACGGGAGGGCGACATGGGTGCGGATCAACCGGCCGGCGCCGCGGGGCTGCGGGGCGGGCAGCTCGGCGTCCGCGACGTGTGGGCGCTCGGCGTCGGCATCGTCGTGTGCGGGCAGTACTTCGGCTGGAACCTCGGCCTGAAGGGGAACGGCCCGGTGGCGATGCTCGTCGCGTCGCTGGCGGTGTGCCTGCTGTTCCTGGCGTGGGTGCTGATGCTCTCCGAGCTGGCGGTGGCGATGCCGCGGGCCGGCGGGCCGCTCGACCACGGCCGCCGCGCCGGCGGGGCGTGGCTCGGCTTCCTCATGGGCTGGTCAATGTACCTGGAGTGCCTCTTCGCCGGCGTCGCCACCGCCCTCGCGGCCGGGAAGTACGTCGCCTTCCTCGCCGCGCCCGCCGCCCCCGACCGGCACCTCGCCGTCGCGGTCGGGCTGGCCGTCGTGTTCGTGTTCTTCGTGCTCCAGGCCCGCGGCGTGAAGGAACAGGCCCGGGCGCTCGTGCTGATGACGTATGCCGGCCTCGCCGGGCTGGCGGTGTTCTGGGTCGTGGCGCTGACGAACTTCTCGTGGGAGCGGGTGTGGACGACCCCCGCCCTGCCCGCCGACAAGGGCTGGGGCGCCGTGCTCGACGCGGTCCCGTTCGCGCTGTGGTGGTTGATCGTAATCGAGGCCGCGGCGCTGGCGGCCGAGGAAGCCCGCGACCCGGCGCGGACCGTCCCCCGCGGGCTGACGTGGGCCGTGCTGACGGTGATCGGCATGGTCGTGCTCACCACCGTCACCGCGTGCGGGGCCGTGCCGTTCGAGCGGATCGCCGAGCGGCCGGCGGGCGACGGGGCGGTGCCGGTGGATTATCCGCTGGCCGAAGTCCTGCGCCTGATCCCCGCCGGCGGGTCGGACGTTCTGTTCTACGGGTTCGGCGTCGTGGCGCTGTTCGGGCTGATGGCGAGTTACCACGGCCTGCTGTACGGGTCGAGCCGGCAGCTGTTCTCCCTCGGCCGCGACGGCTTCCTCCCCGCCGGGCTCGGGGCCGTGCACGCGACCCGGCGCACGCCGGTCGCCGCCCTCGGGGCGACGAGCCTGGTGACCGCCGGGCTCGTCGTCGCCAACCTGTGGTTCGAGCGGGCGGTCGCGGCGGCGGTGCTGGTGGCCGGGTTCGCGGCGCTCGTGCTGTACCTGCTGACCACGGCGGCGCTCGTCCGGCTGCGGCTCCGCGAACCGGGCCTCCTCGCCGGCTACCGCGCCCCGCTCGGGTGGTGGCTCCCGCTCGTGGTGGTGGTCTTGTCCGTCGTCGCGCTGGCGGTCTACCCGCGCATCGACGGCAGTGGCGTGGTCGTCCCCGTCGCGGTCGGGATGTACGTGTTCGGGGCCGCGTGCTTCGCGGTGTTCGGCACCGCCGCGGTCGAGCCGTCCCGGGGGAAGCCATGAGCGCGACCGATCGACGGCGGCTGGTCGGCCGCGTCGCGGAAGTCTGGCGCTACCCCGTGAAGTCGATGCAGGGCGAGGCACTGGGGCGGGCGGCGGTCGGGCCGGGCGGGCTCGACGGCGACCGCCGGTTCGCCGTCGTGGACCCGGAGACCGGCCGCGTGGCGAGCGCGAAGGCGCCGAAGAAGTGGGGCGGGCTCCTCGGCTTTCGGGCGGCCCTGCGGGACGGCGTCCTCGTCGTCACGACCCCGGACGGGACGGAATTCCGGGACGACCTGGGGGCCGTGGTCGCGCGGGTGCTGGGGCGGCCGGCCGAGCTCCGGGAAACCCCGCCGCCGGCGGCGCACATCGAGATCGACTGGCCCGACGTGGCGGGGCTGCCGGGCGCGGGCACGGCGACGGTCGAGGGGTTGGCCGCCGGCGGATTCTTCGACCTCGCCCCGCTCCACCTGCTGACGACCGCGACGCTCCGCCGCTTGCGCGAACACGCCCCCGGCACGGACTTCGACGTGCGCCGGTTCCGCCCGAACCTGGTGATCGACACGGCGGCGGGCGTGGACGGGTTCGCGGAGGCGGCGTGGGCGGGGCGGGAGCTGGCCGTCGGCGGCGTGCGGCTCGGAGTCACCGCCCCGTGCTCGCGGTGCGTGATGACGACCCTCCCCCAGCCGGGCCTGCCGGGCGACCCCCGGACGCTCCGCGCCGCGGTCGCGCACAACGGGGCGTCGGTCGGGGCGTACGCGGCCGCCCGGTCCGCCGGGGAGGTGGAGGCGGGCGCGCCGGTCTGGCTGCTGTGAGAGGCTGTCCGGGAAGAATCGCCGCAAAAAGGCACAAAAAGCACAAACAGATGTCTGGATCAGATCGGTCCTTGTCTTCGTTTTGTGCCTCTTGTGCTTTTTTGCGGCGATTCTTCCTGGACAGTGCCGAGGTCACTCGTCGCCCGCGAAGCGGAACTCCTTGCCGCCGAGCAGCTGGTCCGACGTGATCGTCGGGCAGACGAACTTCTCGACGTGTGCCACGATCAGCCGCGTCCCCTCGAAGTGACTGACCATCGGCGGCATCTTCGGGTTGTACATCGTGTCCGTGAGGTCGCGGACGAGCACGACGTTCTTCCCGTTCTTGGCGAGCTGCCGCAGGCCGAACGGTCGGCCCAGCACGCACATGTTGGTGTGGACGCCGACGAGCATCACCCGGTCGATGCCGCGCGCCTCCAGCAGGTTCCAGACCTCGACGCCGGAATCGCTGACCGCGTCCTCGTCGCGGATCGTGAGGCCGGCGTGCTGGCTCTTCCACGGCGACTTCGGGTTGCGGCCCGTCGCCGCGAGCTTCGCGTGCCACTCGGCGTGCTCCTTCGGGTCGTCGTCCTCCCCGCCGTCGCTCTGGTCGATCGGGTACTTGCCCTTCTCCTCCGCGGGAATCTTCGAGCACCACTGGTCGATGCCTTTGGGGAGGGTTCTGGCCGGCGGCGCGGCCTGGGCTCGCTTGCGGGCCGGGTGATCCTGATACGCCGCCATGCAACTCGACGGCGCGTGAATGATGAACGCGCCCTTCGTGCGGGCCTTCTTCAGGAACGCTTCCGTGCGCGGAACCATCTCATTCTCCCGGCGGACGGCGTTCAGGCAGTGGTGGGCGTCCCACATGTCGCAGACGATGACCGCCGTCTTCCCGGCCGGCCACGCCTCCGCCCGCGTCGTGACCACGTACTCGCCGGCCTTCTCGACACGCAGCCGCAACGTCAGGCGGAAGTCGGCCTCGTCGGCCCGGACGACGTTCGTCGCATTCGGCAGAAACGCCAGCAGGCCGGCGAGGATCGCGATTCGCATGACACACCTCGGGGGTGAGAAGAGGTTACCGCGGTTATCGAAGCGGCTTGACATTGATCCGCGCCTTCCGTGACTTCATCCATCCCGTCGGCACCCGTTGGTGCGGCGATACCCTGGCAACTTCGCGTGGTCGGTTCTTCGCCGGGCGGTCGTAGACCTCGATCGCGACGGTCGGCGTCTCGTGGTCGCGGTCGCGGTAGTGGAGGTTGTACTCCCCCGCGGGGAGGTTGCAAAACCGGCCCGGTGAGACCCGGACTGGGTGGCAGTCGTCCTCGCGCTCGACCGGCGGGAGTGTGGGTTGCTTCGCCTCGACCGGTCGGTAGTCGGCCGCGACGCTGCCGCATTCCGACCGGAGCCGCCTCGTCGCAGTCGTCGCCCCCCGCGCGGTGTTCAGGCGGGAGGCGCTTCGGTCCCGCCTGCGGGTGCACGATTGGTCGCAGCTCGCTCACAACCCGCCGGTGCGACGACGAACCGGCCGTCAGGAACCACTCCGGCTTCCGGTAGCGGGCGCGGAACGCGGTCACGTCGCTGATTCGACGAGTAGAACAGGTTGCCGGCGTCGTCGAGGGTGACGCCGAAGTCGTTGCCGCCCTCGCAGAACAGCTCGAACTCCCGCGTGACGGGGTGATACCGCCACACCCCCTGTTGGAACTCGACGCCGCGGACGCGGCAGGAAGAACGCCCTCGCCGGCCGGCACACGAAGGAGGTGATCGACCCGTTCCAGACGCGCCTCCGCGACCGCGTCGCGTTCGTGATGTACGGCCTCCCCGGCCCGGCCGACCCGGTCCGCACGACGGTCTACCGCTCGTTCACGAAGACGTGTTCGTCGTCGGCGACGCGACGCTGGCCACCTTCCCGGCGAACGACACGCCGCGGTTCGCCACCAACGCCCACGTCTCGTTCGCGTCCCTCAACCAACTCGTCACCCAGGTGAGCGGGGTGGTGCCGGCGTGCGCCGGCCGCTGACCCGCGACCCTCGGGTGAAAGGTCCGCTTCCCCCGCCGCGGCGGTATCACAACTCCTTGCCGGGTAACGATTCGGGACGCGATCGACCCGGCGACATCGCTCCGACGGCGATTCTTCTGGCAGAAGCACTTGTTTCCGGGACGTGGTGGGAGGCTCGCCGGAAACAATCATTTCCGCCCGAATGGCCGTTTTCCCGACCGCCGCCGGATTCATCGGTGGTGACCTGCTACCGTTGCACGAGTGCGAAATCGCCCGCAAAACCGCTGGTCCGGGGAGCCAAATTGCCTGGGAATCCGGCCGTGCAACGGTAGCAGGTCACCACCCGCCGGCGCGTGGTTGCCCGCCCACGATGAGTGGCGGTCGGCTCCCACCCTCTCCCCTCGGGGGAGAGGGTCGCGGCGAAGCACGCGGGGTGAGGGGGCGAACCACCCACGACGAGGGCCGACACAACGCACGCAGCCCCGGCAGCCTGTGGGTCGGCAACCCGGCGTCCGCCGGCATCACCCGGGGGCGTCAGAACGGCCGCCGCGCCCGGGCCAGCGCCACCGCCCGGGTGGTGAGGTGGTACTTCGTGCGGGCGTTCACCCGCTCCCACTCCGGCACCGACCGCGGCGCCGCGAACGCCCGCGCGTACTCCGCCATCACCGCCGCGAAGTGCTCCTCGTGCCCGGTCCGCAGCGCCGCCGGGATGCCCAGCTTCACCTCGGTCCCGCCGTCCTGGACGGCCAGCCCGGGGAACTCCGCCTGCCACCGCCCGGCCGCCGCGCCGAGGTGCGCCACCAATTCCGCGTGCGTCGCCTCGGTCGCCTTCACGAACACGTCCGGCGGCGAACCCGGCACCTGCCGAACTTCAACGACCGCGTCCGTGCCGCGGGCCACCGCGACGTGCGTGTCGCCGCCGGGCGAGTCGTACTCCCAGTTCGTCGTCAGCCGGACGTGGACGCCGCGGACGCCGAGCCAGGCGGTGTGGTTGCCGGCGTAGTACAGCAACTCGCCGGCCAGCCGCGGCTCCAGTTCCGGCGGCACCTCGGGGAGGCCGGTGACCTCGGCGAACTGCTCGCGCGTCAGCACCAGCGGCCAGCGGTCGGCGGCGTACACCTCCGCGTCGGGGCCGGGCGCCACCGGGTCGTCGGGGGCGACGAGCCACAGCGCCAGGTCGGCCAGGTGGGTGCCCACGTCGGCGAGTCCTTCGCCGGCGATGCCGGGGTCGAACCACCACCACGGCCGGCGGAGGGGGCGGCCGTCCACGGTCTTCTTCAGGTAGTGCGTGCTGGTGAGCGTCAGCGCGGGGTGCATCGCGGAGCCGCCGAGCCAGTCCCCGAACACGTCCGGCTCGCGGGTGACGGCGCGGAGCAGCCGGTTGGCGACCTCGTGTCGCTCGGTCATCACGTCCCAGACGAGCACCTCGCGGGCGTCGGCGTCGGCGAGGGCGGCGTCGAGTTCCGGCAGGTCGGCGGCGTCCACGACCCACGGCTTGTCGGCGATGACGTGGAGGTTCTGCGCCACCGCGGCGCGGATGAGGCCGACCTTCGGGCGGTTGCGGCCGGACAGCACGACGGTGTTCCCCGGCTGCTCGCGGAGGAAGCGCTCGCGCCAGTCGGCCCCGGCACGGACGTCGAGTTCCCACGAAGTCGGATCGACGGGTCGGGCGTTGAACGCGGCGACGCGGGCGACGTGGGCGACGAGGTCGGCGTCGAGCGGGGCGTAGACGTGGGCGCGGCGGCGGACGCCGGGGGTGGCTTGCTTCTGCACGAGCGCGGCGTGGAAGTGCCCGGGGGCGACGGTGATCAGGCGGATCGGGCGGGCCGGGTCCATGTCGGGGTTCGGTTCCTGTTCGCCCGATAACAAACCCTCCCGGGGCGTTGCCCCGGGCTATGTTATCCCAGGCCGTTGGCCTGAAAGCCGGGCCACTCTTCAGCCCGAAGGGCTGGGATAAGATAGCCCGGGGCAACGCCCCGGGCGGGCTTTACCCACGGGGTCCGCGCATGTCCGTCCGCTTCGTCATGGTCGGCGGCTTCCTCGGGGCCGGCAAGACGACCGCCCTCGGCCGCCTCGCCCGCATGTACCAGGCCCGCGGCAGCCGCGTCGGCGTCGTCACCAACGACCAGGCCCACGACCTCGTGGACACCAACACGTTCCGCGCCCAGGGGCTCGCCACCGAGGAGGTGCCCGGGGCGTGCTTCTGCTGCCGGTTCGACGACCTCGTCGGCAAGGTCGGGGCGCTGTCGGCCGCGGAGCGGCCGGACGTTATCCTGGCCGAGCCCGTCGGGAGTTGTACGGACCTCGTGGCGACGGTCATCCAGCCGCTGCGCGATTTGTACCGCGGTCAGTTCGAGGTGGCGCCGTACCCCGTGTTCTTCAAGCCGAGCCACGGGGGACGAATCCTGCGCGACCAGCCCGCCGGCGGGTTCAGCCCGAAGGCCGCGTACATCTTCAAGAAGCAGCTCGAAGAAGCGGACGCCGTCGTGCTCAACCGTTCGGACGAACTCGCGCCGGCGGAACTGGACGAGCTGGCGCGTCTGGTCGGCGAGCAGTTCCCCGGCACGCCGGTGCTGCGCGTGTCGGCGAAGACCGGCGCCGGGTTCGACGCCCTGCTGGCGTTCCTCGACCAGACCGGGCCGTTCGGCCGCAAGATTCTCGACATCGACTACGACACGTACGCCGCGGGCGAGGCCGAGCTCGGCTGGCTGAACGCGGCGGCGCGGCTGACGGCCCCGGCGCCGTTCGACCTGGACGCGCTGCTGACGGCGATCCTGGGGCGGCTGGCGGAGGCGTGCGGCCGGCTCGGCGGCGAGGTGGCGCACCTGAAGCTGATCGGCACCGACGACGCCGGCGCGTTCGCCGTGGGGAACGTGGTGAGCAGCGACACGGCGGCGCAACTGAGCCTGCCGAGCGGGGTGAAGCCGAGGGAAGCGGACCTGATCGTGAACGCCCGGGTGGCGATCGACCCGGCGGTGCTGGAGGCGGAGGTGCGCCGCGTGGTGACGGAGGAGGCGGCGCGGGCGGGGGTGGCGGTCGAGTTCCGGGCGAGCCAGAGCCTGCGCCCGGGCCGCCCGGTGCCGACGCACCGTTACACGGCGGCGAAGGGCTAATCACCCGATATTCCGGAGCCCCGAAGGGGCGGCAGGTAATAGCCCAGGGCGTAAGCCCTGGGAAGCCTGCCGGGTAGCACAGGCTGCGATTCCCATCGTGACACCGCGCAGGCGACCCAGGGCTTACGCCCTGGGCTATTACCTGCCGCCCCTTCGGGGCTCCGGAATCCGGGGGCTCGCCGTCTGCTCACACCCGTCCCGCGCCCGCCCGGCCGGCGGCGACCGCGAACGTCGCCGCCGTCGACACCTTCCCCCCGGGCCGCGTCACGTCGTCCAGCACGCGGAACTCGGTCCGCCACTCCCGCGGCGTCACCGTGCAGCGGACGTAGCCGCGCTGGTCGTCGTGGAACTTCACCGTCGGGTTCGACGCCAGCACGTCCGCCAGCGCCGGCGGCACCGGCGGGCCGTTCCCCTTGCTCGACACCGACGTGCCCACGAACTCCGTCGCCACCACCGGCGTATTCGGCTGCCGGTCGTCCAGGTGCAGGTCGGCCACCCAGTTCGAATGAATGTCGCCGGACAGCACCACCACGTTCGACACCTTCCGCCCCGCCACCCACTCCAAAATCTCGCGCCGCTCGCTCACCGCCCCCGTCCACTTGTCCATCGAGTACCGCCGCAGCTTCCCCGGGTCGGTGTCCACCATCCCCATCATCACCTGCTGCGTCGGCACGTTCCACGTCGCGTTCGACACCGCCAGCAGCGCCTTCAGCCACTCCTTCTGCCGCTCCCCGAGCATCGTGTTGGTCGGGCTCTGCGCCTCCTTGTTCAGCGGCGACGGCTCGCCGCCGTTCGGCTGCGGGGTGCGGTACTGCCGCGTGTCCAGCACCGGGAACGACGCCAGCTTGCCGAACTTCACCAGCCGGTACAGCCGCAGGTCCGGCCCCTGCGGGAGGCAGCGCGAACCCAGCGGCATCGCCTCGTAGTACGCCTGGTACGCGGCCGCCCGCTTCTCCAGGAACCGGGCGGCGCTCAGCGCCTTCTTCGGCACCACGCCGCTATCTTGGCCGCGCCCGGCGTAGTTGTTCTCGACCTCGTGGTCGTCCCACGTCACC
>Ga0105048_10004245_pt1 | contig 23395 bp, 23 predicted proteins | sample MAT05_FD_78382 | JGI IMG/M metagenome (GOLD analysis project Ga0105048, IMG submission 78382) | Freshwater microbial communities from Lake Fryxell liftoff mats and glacier meltwater in Antarctica - MAT-05 | ecosystem: Environmental > Aquatic > Freshwater > Ice > Liftoff microbial mat | place...
AACGCTAGAATGCTGATGCCCTTGAAGATGGTCATACCGCTCTCTAAGCAAAAGAGGCTTACCATTTTGCATCCAATCCGATGGCTCGTTGTGTCGCTGCATTATGCAATCGGAATCAACGAATAGTATCTGTTCTGAGTCCGTGTAATTGTGGGCTTGGAGTTTGGTAATCTGTTGATCGATGTACCCATGCGTTCTTTCGTGAACTGGAATCAACTGGTCAACTGATTGACGAATGTAGGAAGGCACTTCATCAATCTGGTCGTCAGGCACAACTAGAATCACGTCCTCAAAGCCACAGCAATACCGCATGATTGACTTGACGCAGTAGCCCAACCATTCGAAGTCCCCTTTGTAGGATCTAATAAAAATTGTTGTTCTCATCGGTTGGTAACGTCCAAAATAAAATAAGGAAGCATGTTTCTAGTAACGTTATATCTGGTTTGCACTAAGCAACGGTAGGCCATCTGGTCCGCTTCGTTCCAACCCTTTGGATGGTTCTCATGAAACAGCCTAGACTTAGTAACATGAATGGCGTACCCCAACAGATGGAAGTGATAGACAATCCAAAAGTCCCATCCTGGAAGACCAATACGAAAACCAATGTCAGGAATAGTTTGGGCCATCTCTGGAGTAACTAAAAAAGCATCGATACCCCATTTTTGCTGCTTTCGTTTTTTGCTCCCTGGGTTTGCGTCTTGCCTAACCCCCAATGACAACGTTTTAGGTTGCACTACCCAATGCTGTTGGAACATTAGGTCAGAATCTTTGATCGATATGTCTGAGTTGATTAGCAGAACAGCGTCTTTCTCTTCGATGGCTTGATAGGCCATAGAGTCAATCGTTGGTGTGTTCTTTGAAAAGATATTGCTGGTTGGCAACGTATACTCTTTGAACGTAACGTTCGGAAAGTGAGGCCTTAGCGACTCAGTTTCACCAGGGCATTGGACGGCAATAACTCGTAGCCCTTTGGCAAGCCAAGTGTTGATGCAATATTGTTGCCGATCGATACGGCCATGTGATAGTGAAGTAACTGCGATCATCCCCAAACCTGTTTCAAAAGTGGCTTATCAAAATCAGCACACGGAAAGCAATTACGGTTGCCTTCGTTGCCTCCATGCGAAATGGTAGAGTGCTTTGCAATGTGCTGTACCGCGGAAGGCTCGACGAAATACATCCCAAGCTGCATGTCGTTTAGTATCTTCCCTATAACAGTATCCGAATTAGCAACCAAACTGGTGTCAGCGCGTCGGCGTTCCATTATAGCAGGGTCCCGACTTCTGGTATGGTACCCAAACCATGCGGGTACGCGGGGACTCTCTAAGACTCTCTCCAGCACTTCCGTTTTGAAGATCATCGCGCAAGCGCCCCAAAGACATTTAGTGCCTATCTTATTTATGCCTGAATGTCTTAGGGTATTTGGATTCTTGTTCAAAACGGAGTAGTGCTTTGGGGTGTACAAGGAAACAAAACCAGCATCGATGGGCCATTTCATTCTATCAGCCAGTACCTTGCTTCCTGGATGGAACAGCGAATCATCCTGTACTGTCATAATGTACTCAGTACCGCCGTTTGCAATAGCCCACCGACAAGCGGTTAGCCAGTTGTGCCAAATGCCAAGTCTCTTTTCGTTCACGAATGTTTGGTAGCCTGTTTCGGTAGCTCCAGGCTCAGCAAAGATTATGGGTTGCCATCCACACGCTTCAATTGATGCAGTACAGTAGGCAAGCGTACAGTCTGTCCTTGGAGCTGTTGTGACCGCAACCGTGATCGACTTATAGCCATCCGTAACAGGATATTCGCGGCGGACTCGAAGTACGGTATCCTTGCAATTCGGCAAGAATGCCTCAGCCACCTTAATATTGTTGTTCGACGTTTCTCGCATTCGTCAGGCCCCCATTTGTTCATCTTCTGAATTCGGGTATCGCACTTGCATTTTTTGGTTGGTGAATAGAACCAAGAAATAAGCTTTTTTAACTCAGTCCCTGGGCCATATTCTCGCGTATTGATGGAAACACCCTGAATTGCATCAGCAACTATGGACAGATGCTTAACCGAATCAAACTCACCAGATTTTATAAGGTCTGCTAGCTCACTCACAGAGTTACCCCAAAAATCGTTTTGGCATACCAAAATAAGGTATCGCCTAAGTTAGGTCGCCAAAATATCTCCGCGACAGCTACGCTCAAGTAGGCTAGCAAGAACCAAATCAAGGTGGCGCAAGTCCAAGTAAAAACAGCGTTAAGTAGGCTTGGCCTAAAATCATCTTTGTTTTCCATAGCTTCGAATCTACCGAGAGTAACTGAGTGACAAGATATGCTAATGTAAACAATGTCTTAAGCCTTGTCCAGCAGGTTTAGGCACAAGCAGAAAAAGGTACGCTTTCTCCCTCGGATGGTGATAACAACTCCAACTGAGCAATCGCCAGTGCGTAAAATCCACTAAGCCTTGTGGCACAATCTACCCCTGGGCAACTGGATAGTAATGTTACCTCGTTAATGTAGTCTAGGGGGTTCCAATCAGGATTCGGCTTATTGTTATGGTAGTTTAAGGCGTCTAGGCTAGCAGTCCAGCAGCACAAGCAAATTGAACTTGAAGACGAACTTGGAACTGACGATGACGGCGTTGATGACGAACTTGGGGCCGACGATGACGGTGTTGATGACGAACTCGGTACCGACGATGACGAACTTGGGACCGACGATGACGAACTCGGGTTGCTCGAACTGCTCGAACTCGGGACCGACGATGACGAACTAGGGTTGCTCGAACTGCTCGAACTGCTCGAACTGCTCGAACTGCTCGAACTGCTTGGACAACAACAAAAAGGGTACCATCCCATTAGTCGCAGTCCCGGTAAGCTTGGATGATGTAGAACTTTTCATTTTGCAGTATACAGATACCCCGGTCACCTGCCGCAAGGTCGGCAAATATTACTTGCGGATCTCTCACAAGATCGGTCTTGATTACAACAAGGTTATCCATGTCTTTTATTGATGCTATGGCCATGTTAGGCAGTGAATGCCCCATAACCGTTTGAAGTGTAAACAGGTAGTGATAAATTCCGTCGCATTGACCTAAAAGAATGGAGGCCCATTTTAGACCAAGCCCTGATTCCTTCCAAAGTATCCTTGCTGAGGATGACGTCCCATCTAACGAGGATCGCAGTTTAGTAACGTCGCCAACGATCTCTTTTGCCATCGTGTGGGACTCGTCTAAAACATCTATCTGAACATGGGCGATGCCTTGGACAGTTATCGGGGCTAGTCCATTCTCAATGATCGGGGTATTGAACACGCCCCATCGACAAAGGCCATCAGGCACTTTGGCAAAATAGGTTGTGTCCATTGCAAACCTTGGAGCGTATATGGTCACCGGCACGTCAGGATCTACAAAAGGCTCATCGTAAGCGACTATCGAAAAAGCATTGCCTAGGTCCTCCCCGGTACGGTTTATAGCCCAAGGCAAAACTGGGTTAGGCTTGTCCAGTTTTAGAGTTGGTGCCTGGATGTTTTTTATCTTCTGCTCAAGTTTAGTAACTCGGTCGAGAGCATCATGAATGATCTGCCAAAGGGACTGCTTTTCTAGAAACTCCGCTATAGTCTGCCCCTTCGTTGGGGGCTTAAAGTTGTTTGGCATGTTAAGTCAATATGATCGTGTTACAAGACATACTCAGTAGGTTGAAATCACGAGCGCAGAATATACGCTCAACATGGACCGAGTGGGGCAAGGCCGCATGTACCCTACAACTCGCTGGACCCGCCGTTATCGCCACTGGTTGAGTGAATATCCAGTACAAATCCCAACCTAGTTTTTGCAGACCCATCAAACAAGCATTTGGCCCGCAACCTGGAGGGCCATCGACCCAATTTGGTTTTGCCCCAAAGTCAAAATCGATGCAGAACAATTGACTTTGATCCCCTTGACCGGACGCACCCCGAAACAGCAACTCTCCCGGCGCGAATGCCCCTAGGACGGGATTACTATTCATGCTCGGTGCCATGTAGTAAAGCTGTTGGAGGTAAGCGGCAGTGACCGCGTTTGGATTCATGCATGACGTTATCGTGAAGTTAAGCCCCGCGGCTGGAATGTCGATGCCTTCGACCTCGGTGCCATTAACATTGATTAACCCTCCGAATAGCTCGCCACAAATAGCCGCAGAAGATTCCCCTCCGGCAGGGTCACAGATGTAACTCCCAATATGCGCCAAGCCTGCTTGAATATGCTCCGTCTCACCGGAAACAGTAAAGGCCAGCTTGCAATAGTTGATCGTGAAATTAGGCCTAGCGTCACTGTAAGTTGCCAATACAAGAAACTTACGAGTGCTCCCAGTCCCAAGTTCTTCTAGCGTAAATGAATTTAGGTGCAATGCGTAGTCACATAGGCCAAGGTTCACCCATCGAATAAGTGGGAGAATGCTAAACGCATAAGCCCTGGCCAGCATTTCATCATTATCATCTCCGAAAACTTGCGATTCGCATAAATTGCCGGTAGCCCAATCTCCAGTATCCCAAATCGTAATGGCATACTCAATCGAGTTATTTTCCCCGACGTTTAGTTTGCGTAAACTCGTTTCAGCGAAAGGCATTGCCAAACCTGTCTGTTAGTGATGTCGTGATTTCACTGCTGTCGCTCAGCTCGTAGGCTCTCATAAGTTCCCGACGTAGGAACCTCGAATCAAAACGGATCGAGTACACCTTTCCGTCGTGATCTTTTATCAAGTCCAAGTTGTCAAAATTGGCCCTTGGGAACAAGATGGAAACCGTGGTAACGTCTAGCACTATGCTTTGGTCCTTACTTCGTATCTTCACGTCGCAAAGAGAGCATACCTCGATCGCTAGAATCAGGCCCCTTTCGTGCTTGACCGCTTTCTTGTGCTTGTACGTTGAAAACGCATTTTGAAATGTCATACAAATACCGCTCCCTCTTTGTCGGCAATTTTTTGAAGTAAGCTTGTTTGCTTTTTCGAGTCTAGGAAAAACTGCATAAGAAGCTCGTCTTGCTGCTTTCTATCAGCATCCAGTTTGGCCTTAAGTGCTTCATCAGCCCTCTTCATAGCCTCAGCCGCGGACGTCAATGGATCTACTGCCTTACCGCCATCTTCTTTGGAAATTAGGTAGTCTAAAGTTCTATCCAAGGCATTCACGGCCCCCTCCATGTTTGCCTGTTCCTTAGCCTTAAGTTGAGCACCAGTTGAACTAAGGATCTGTTGGGCTCTACTTACGGGGTCTAGCTCTGGAGGCTTAGCCCTCGCATCTTCTCTGGCCTGTTGCTTTGCATCTTCGTTAGCCTTGTCCCTTTTTAGCATTCTTTCGTAAGCCTCCATAAACTTACTTTTAACGTTTAGTATCGGGTCTGGAAAATCCTGAACGCTGTAACGAGGCTCGGGGTTAATTAGCTCAAAAGCTTTTGGTTTGTTGTTTGGGTCGCTTAATGTGATTGGCTTCTCAATCAGCTCAAAAGGCTCATTAGGCTTGCGGTTGTTTGGGAATGTATAGTCTTTAAGTCTTTGTGCTTTTTCCGCTTCGCGATCTTTTTTCCTTTGGGCAATATCTTTCTCAGTTGCTAAGCCCAAATCAGCTCGGCTAGCCTCGCGCTCGGCTTTTTGGGCATCAACTCTATCTTGCCGCTCCCGCTCTTTAATACTCAGTTCCCTAAGTCTGCTTGCTCTCTCGGTGGTAATTTTGTTCTGGCTAAAGGTATTACCTACCTCCTCGGCCCAACCCGCAGCAAATTGGGCCTCAAACTTTTCTTGGGCCTTAGCCCTTTTAGCAACTCCCGCATTGTAAAGCTTTACAGTGACAACTCCATTCCGTAGGACGTCCGCCGTCTCTCTAGCGCTCCCCGCAATCGATTTCAACTGCTCTGCCGACGAATTCTTTTGGCCCTTAATCAGCCCCCTCGTCGAATCAAAGCTGGAGGATACCATCCCTTGAATACCTTTTTCAATTCCATTCCCATTTGGTATTCCGCCAACAGCCTCATCAATAGCTTTGCCAAGACTATCGCCAAGTTTTGGATCTGCCGCATTCTTTTTCTGCTTATCAACTAAGTCTTGAAGCTCTTTTTGTGCTTTGGCAAGCTCCTTACTAAGTGCCGATGTTGCACTGCCCCCAGCTACACCAGCTAACCCCGCAAGTAGCCCTTTCAATATGCTGGCGTTTAGCCCAAGCCCAGCTCCGAGGCCAAGCAGCCCTAATTGCACTCGGGTAAAGAAGGCATCCACAACTTTACTCAAGTCTCTGAACGCAATTATCCCGGCAATCTTAATGCCTTGGAATGCGATCGTAGCAGCCGCCTCTAAATTACCATTTTGAAAAGAAAGGCTTATGCCTTCCATTGTCAACGTCACAACTGCAAGGACCTCTTTGGCAGTCTTTTTCAATTGACGAAAGACGTAGATTATTCCTGACCCCAATGACCTAGCTAGAGTATTGCCGGTCTTCGTAAAAGTGAGAAACGCTGCTCCCAGTAATCCAAAGAACACAATGTTGGACAGGACCACCGCGGCAATTAGGCCAAGTGGTGTTTGAAGGACAAGTAAAATTGAACTTAATGCGCCAAGCACTAAGCTAAGTGCAACTGCTGCCCCGCTCATTAACAACAAAGATACGCTAGTCACAATCGCTGCGACTCCTACCAAAGCAATTACCTGGACAGCCTCTTTGTTGTTTTTTATGAATGGTGAGATAACCGCGTTAATAGCTTGAACACCATCAGCAAAACGGCCAAACAGGTCCTCTAGAGCGCCCCCAACGGTAACCCTTAGAACTTGAAGGGACGACGACATACGATCGAACCCACCACCTAGGCCACCTTGTATTTTATCGAATTGCTTTTGCAGCTCTCCAGATACATCAACGAACGATTTTTGGAATTCCTTGATCTGTTCTGCCGTCGTACCAATCCCCAGCGCTGAGGTAATGCCAAGCAGCCCAAATGCCTTGTTGAACTTATCGGCCCTAGTCGAAACATTGTCCCCGGCGGTTGCTTCGCTCAGTAGCTCCAGGACGTTTAGGAAGGTTGACCCCTTCGGTATAATGATGCCAAAAGATTTTTCCAGCTCCTTCGTGTTGGCTGTTACATCGATTGCAAGTCGTCGTAATTGTGTTCCTGCCTCTTCGCCTTTTATACCGATGGTAGACAAGCCCGCTGCCAAAGCAATCGTGGTCTGTAGGCTTATGCCAGCCGCCTTTGATACGGGGGCCAAAGTCTTAAGAGTGAAAACAAAGTCACTCAAACTTGCTTGTGATGAATTGGCACCTTTGATAAGCAAGTTGGCAACATCTTTGGCTTGGCTGTTCTTTAACCCAAAAGCACCAATCGTAGAAAGTAAACCCGTCCTAGAAATTCCAAGCGTATCACCAGAGGCCTTTGATAATTGGGCGATAACGTCAGCAAGGTTCGCCAACTCGCTTGGGTCAACTTTGCCAAGTGCTCGGGCTAGCTCAACAGTCTCATCGGCCAAATCTATGAGAACCGTACCGCTCCGTTGGCTTACCTTTTTAATTTCCTCGCCTAGCTGTTCCATCTGACCAGACGTTAGCTCCGATGCAGCAGCCGCGGCCCTAAGACGTCTATCGAATTCAGCGAACTCTTTGCCGGCGCTAACCAGAGGCCTTAAGATCGCAAACCCAGCAGCCCCAACAGCAGCCCCGGCTAATCCTGCCTTCGCTGCAAAACTTAGGAGCTGCCTGTTGATCGTCTTTATTCCTGCTTGAACGCGGTCCTTGATAAAGACCTCGATGAAAGCACCGCCGGCGCGAACGTTCCTTGCAGTTGACATTTAGAACAGTCCCCAATCGCTATTACTGGTACCGAACTCGGCTTGTGCTTGGGCTTCCATGATCTTGTTTTGCTCTGCCTTGGATTGTGCTACCGCTTCGCTGTTGTCACGGTACGGATTTATTTTTTGAAAGTCGCCTTTGCCTCCCCCGAACGCTTGCACGATGCTGAACACGATAAATGATTCCCGGTCGAACTGCTCTTGCCGCCAGCCCCGATGCAATTCTGTGATTTGGTAATAGGTAAGTTCTAAAGACCAACCACCTAGAACGGCTATGGCTTTGAATAGCTCCCCCCAAGCTTCCCTCGCTGATACTGTTCGTAGTCTTCTAGCAGAGCCTTGGCTAGGTTTTCCCCCTCTGGAATGTCGCTCAGTGCCTTCTTGCGAAGTATATCCATCGCCTCGGGAATCCGGTCGCTCAACTCCTTGTCCATCACCGCTAGAGTGCTCCGACTCTCTGCTATCAACGATTGCAATGTCTTCGGGGAAGACTGGTAGGAAAAATTTTGAAGTTCAATCAAAAAGGCCTCCCTCAGATTGTCGAGAGAATCCGCGGTAAGCCATTCGTCGATCTCGGGGTCAGGCCAAACGACATGAGCTATATTGACCAACGACTCCCGATCTTGGATTATCGAAGTGATCCAGTTTCTGGTTTCCTCGCTATCGAGAGACGCAAAAATGTTCGCCCCTACTGCCTTCAACCGAATGGCTAAGCCCGCAGTCAAATTCAGAAGCATCTTTTTGCTTTCCTCTACGATTTCTCCCTCAGTGTTCAGTACGCTTCGTCTCAAATGTACTAACGTTGGCATTGGACTCTTCTACCTCAGTTGGAATTGGATTAAGGGATAACCGGTCTACCTCTGATAGCATGCCCACTGCTCGATTCAACATCATCATTTCGATTGCCCTAGATCGATCGATAAATGCGTTAGTCTGAATGATCGTCAACCTTCTCGCAGCGTCTAGCCCCAGAGCTGCAACCAACACGTCAATCCTGACACAAGGTATGTCGTCAGAAGATTGAATGAGTGAGGTTAGCAGTTCTTCGGGGTTAGTAGCTTCTATAGGCAGCATGTTACAAAATCTCAGTAGATACAAGGATTTCGACTACGCGGCAAACTGCCGCATAGACCCTAGGATTTCTCCTAGCATAGCATCTAAACTCTTTTTGTAAACTTCGATAAGGCCCCGCGTGATCCCTTTTTGACGCATCTTGTAGAACTGGATATCGCTTTTCGTTGCGATTTGCTGGAAGTCCGCTTCGATGTTTTGCTGCGTTTTTCCGATCATATGCATTGATGCAATGATGTCGTCTACCTCGATCGTGACCCGCTCCGAGAGGGTTAGTGGTAGCGATGCCTGCATTTCTGCCAAAGGGTCAATTCTCAGTGCCTTAAGGTCGGCAGACAGGCCGAGTAGTCGTTGAACTTGAGCGGGTACAGACAGAACATCGATATCGCCAAGGCCATCGCCTTTCACCATTCTTACGGGGCACGCGCAACCCAGGCAAGCAGCCGCCGGGGCCATCGAAATTGAAATTTGTGAAAGACCACTTGAAGGGTTGGCCAAGCTGAAATTGAACACTGAAAAACAACCTCGGTAGCCGAGGGTATTGACGTCAGCAATAGGTCGGTTGAGAAACAACCAATCCTTTGGGACTGCATCTCCACAACTCGCTGCCATCTGGATGATGATGTCGTTGCCTTCGTAATTCGATGAGCAACCGATATCGAACGTAACTTCAAGATCCCCTTTGCCGGGCATGTACGTCTTAAAACAGACGTCAGCCCCTCTCGGGGTGTTTTCGGTCTTGTCAATCGCGTTGTTAAAATTCAAATCTCCTTTTGTGTCAAGGTGCGCCACCCAAACAGGTGAACCACTACAAACTGGGTTTGTATTATAGAATCCTGCTGCAAGTGAACCGTCACAATTGCAAACGCCTGGAAGGGCATCAAGAGCCATTTTAGAGTCCTCTGGTTAAATTACTGAATTCTTTCGGGATAACATTATCCCGAATTGCTCTACTCAAAGTTGGCTCAGCGAAAGGCCTCTTGAAGAAAGTAAGTCTCCGCCCCGCCTGTATCGCTGCCCTCTGCTTTAGTGCGTTCATGTTCCTGCGAACTTGAACAGCTTGCGACCTGTTAAGCATACCAGTTCCACGTCGCAATAGTAGTCCGTTTCGTTCCGTTATGCCAGATGGAAAAGGCACAACTACTGGCCTACCTCTCACTGTTGGAACTCGTCTACGATTCCTACCCCTGCCACGTAGTAGGTACCTGACCGGTATCACTTGGTTGCCTGTATAGCTCACTGCGCCCCCAAACTCTTGGACGTTCGGGGCTGGTCTGTTTTGTCTTTGTCTTGCGTACTTCTTTGGGCCAACTACGAGATTGAATTTTCCCTCCAAAGAGAACTCGACAAGCTTCAAGCCTTGATTACCTGCGACGTGAGCATGTGGGGGTTTCCCAGGCTTACTAGCCCCTGGTCTACGCCGTATGATTTGTTTCATCCGTTTACGAAGTTGGTAACCAACTTTGCGCAATGCAATGGCCTCTTGCTTTCCAATCTTAGCAGCAAGCCGGTTCATGTCATTGAACAAGTTTCGCGGGTTGAACTTGAATCCTATTCTCATTGCCAACCGCGTCATGTGCAACACCTATCAACTCGGAACGTAAGCTGGAATTGCTTCGCAAATACTCCAGCCTCTTCGAAATAGCCTTCCTCGGGACCGCTTTCAACTGGGGGCTGGTCTTGAAAAAAAAGTGACCCTTCTATGTTGTATTGCCTTTTGCAGAACAGCAAGTTTTCCATCAAGTCAAATACGCTTTGCAGCTCATCAGTGACGTCAGTTGGGTACGCATCAATCCCGTCTTCTGGTTGGCCACATAGCCTCTTGTACAGCTCAACGTATATGGAATAGTTACTCGATATCTGGCTGAACTTTGTTCTGTCGCGAGAGTTTTGCAACGACTCTTCAAAAAGGAATTCCCTACCTCTCTGTGATACGAAAACTCGCAAATCATTCTGGTTGCAAGAGTCATAGTTTGGCTTGTAGACACCTATTGCATTCGTCGCAAATTTGCTTTGGTCAACAACACCACCAATCTCGTATTTATTCAAGCCATTATTGGCAAGAATATCATTCAAGTCAGTGTTGATGCAGTCTCGGACTGCGTTGCGTATGTTGATTGGGTCTGTCATTTTGTTTCCTGAATGGACGCTAAGCCATACGACGTTTACGTGTGGCGTCCGTTGTATCGATTTAATTCACGCAAGTCTGCAAGTAATCCGAGTTGATTTGCTCGAAGCGAGGCTTGTTTCTGTTCTTCATCTGTCATAAGCCTAAACGCAAGGATTTGTGGTAGCGTCGTTGCCGCCATGACGAAGTATGTGTATGTGAGTTGCATGATTGGAGCCATTTCATGTGAACGTGACAGGCCCGCGTACAGCCATTCGGACGATGACTTGCAGAAGCCACGCTACTTCTTGTGGGTTCGTTCGAATCATTTCCTGCACTGCGTCAGGTATCGGTTCATCGAATAACCACTCGCCGACAACAACTTGCGAATCAATAAAAGACTTGCATTCGTCTCCGAGGACTATGCAGTTCTTTCCGTATGCTTGGGCATTGTTTCCGATTGCTATGCAGTTTTTCATGTCTCTGCCTCTTTTCGTGTTAGGTGGTTGGTACAGTTACTCCTCTTGTGATTTGACTGATTTCATCGAGGATGTCAACCGCTTCTGCTAATCCTTCGATTGGCAGTGCAGCATTAACCAAGTCATCCTTACGCTTAATCGCATCAGCGATTTCTTTTTCAGCCTGTGCAATTGCTTGTTGCTTCTTTAGTGCGACAATGTTTGGATCTGCTCCAAGCAATTCGTAAATGTCGATAACTTCCTGCTTCGCTGCGTCGCTCTCAACCTGAGCCGTTGCTAGGTTCGCGTTGGCTGTTGCGAGATCGCTGGTTAACTTGGTCTTTTCGCTAGCCAGTTTTGTCGCCAAAGCAGTGGTCGTTTCGTTGGCTGTCACTGCCTCATTTCGCTCAGCTTTAGCCTCTGCTTTCTCGGCTGTCAGGGTAGTGATGGCCGACTGTTGAGCCTCTGAAAATAAAGATGCAAACGCCATAACAAACTCGCTATCTACTATGAGTGCTATTGGGTCGATTGGCCTGCCTGATGCGTCCTCTTGGACCACTTGGACAACGCCGGAAGTGTTGTTGTGATTTACGAATAGTTCGAACTTTTTGACGATCATTAGAATGAACATCCTATGAGTGAATGATTGCGACGGTATGCGGATATTTCGGTAAAGTCGATCTTAAAATCTCCCAGACCTCCGAACCCAGTTGATCGGAAGATACGAACATATCTTGCCATCGTATTTATGTTGAAATTCGACTCCGACCCTTCGACAATGCCGCTGATCGTAACCCTGTCTGTCCAAGTGGAATCGTCGGGAGAAGTCTGGATGATCGACCCGTTAGTAAATTGTTGCCCCCAACCGTGAAAGGCGAAGGGAATACATCGTAACTGCACTGCGTCTACGCTTACCAATGACCCTAAATCAGCTTTTACCCAGTTTGCTGAACTGTTTATTGATCCCCAGACAGAAGAGCCACCTGTCTCCACGCCATCACGTAACCCCGTACCACTACTTGCTGAATGGCCAGTGTAATTGCCGAATGGAGCGGTTGCTGTATACGCACTACTGAACGAAGGCATTATACGGATACCTCCGACGGTCCAACAATCGTTCGCGTACCATCATACGTCCACGAATAAATTCGCATTGTGTTAGCCGCATCAAGCGGGACTGCTGCTCCTAGTACAACCAAGGTTCCCGAACTTACGGCAAGCGTGACAAGTCTTGGCGTTGCTCCTTGTCGAACAATGATTCGGCCTGAGCCGGGTTGGCTTGGTATCGTCAAAGTTGCTGTTACCGTCCCGGTTGCACTCGATAAAAGAAGTGTCTGTGTAGGACCATCGTTGAGCGGTATCGTTTGCGTTGTGCCCGAAGGTGTGTAAGTTACTTCGTCGGCAAGATTAACGTCCTTGTTGTTGTCCATGTATCGCCAAAGTGTACCGTCAGGCCATGCTGCTCTCTGTGCAGGGACGGAATCTGTGACTCGCCATCGGCCACCAGTTGTCGCGTTAGGAGTGAGTGCTAGTAGTGCTGCTTTTGTGATTGGGGCTAGATTGAGTGCTCCGCTCGCCGTGATAGCCGCCGCTGTCAGCGTCCCGGTCGTCGTCGGACTAGCAGATAACATCACGTTACCTGAGCCTGTCACAGCCTTTCCCTGCACCGAAGTTGCACTCGTCCACTCGGCTATCTGTCCTGACGTTGGAGTGCCACCGACTGTGATAGCACCACTACCCGTACTCGCTGCTGTAATCCTGCCTTTTCCATCGACTGTGATCGAAGCATTCGTGAATGTACCGACGTTGGAGTTAACCGTGGCTAACGTCAGTGCTGTTGCTCCGGTTGCGTCCCCGGTGTGAGTCGCGTTCGAAACTAATGACGAGTAGAGAGTATTGGCTGCGTTGTCTCCCGTGTTTGTGCCGGATAGATTTGTCGCCGCGACGCTACCAGAGAAAACAGTTGTCGGCGTGTCGATATCGATTCGCAGGGGGCTGCTGATTATGGCTTTACCAGTGTTCCATGACAGCCGACCTCTAGCGTCTCCTATTTGGTCTTGGCCCCAGCGTATTGTCCCATCCGAGTACATCCCATGAGCACGATCACTTGAAACGAAATTGAGAGCACCGTTAAATAGTGTTGCTCCCCCGCTGACAAATTGAACACGCGAAACATCGGCTGCATCCGTGTGCCACACATCTATCGCAAATCGAAATGCACCATTCGCGAGCATCGAGCTAGGGTAGCCACCGGCAGGATTCGCGAACAGAACACCTAGCGGTCCCATAGTTAGTGTTAGATAACTGCCTCCAAAATTGGATACCGCTGGTGAAGTCGGCACAACAACACTACTTAGCAATTCGATCGTTTCCGGCCCCACGATACGGCCACGCAGCACCGTCTCTGCGACAGATGTATTGCCCAACACGACTTGATTATTTTTCGTGGAACTTGTGCCTGCACCAATCGCTATCGTGTTAATCGCATCTACTTTTTGGCCGTCGCTTCCAGATCGTCTACCGATAAAAATATTATCCGAAGCGTTGACGTGTGTAAGACCCAGCCCAACTTGATCGCCCAGCCCGATATTATCATTGCCGAGGCATGCATACAGAGCTTCAAAACCTGATCCGATATTGCGATGCCCCTTACATTGCATTCCGCTGTAGGCACCCAACATAATGTTTTTGTTGCCAAGTGTTTCGCCAGTTGTACCAGCCCCAGAATAGTAACCAATATTTACTCCCTCTTCGCCACCTGTTGAGTAGGCTGCCGCATACGAACCGATGGCAACAAAACCTGTGCCTGTCAGTCGCTCCGTTGCTGCGACATAGCCAATCATTACGGCACCCACAACATTCGTTGCGTACCTTCCCGCCGCGTCCCCGATGCACACTATATGTAGTGCGTTTTCGAGTGTCGCTAGCGACAGGTTCCCTATGGCGACAATACCATTCCCGCTTTTCACCTCATGACCTGATTGAGTGCCGACAAAAACAGAATCACCGAGGAAAAGACCACTAGTGGCTGACGCTTCGAGCGAACCGCGACCTATCGATATGACGTTAATGCTTAACGCATTCGCAAGCCCAGCTTCTTCGCCGATCGCTTGGCAGCTATTCGCTGATCTGTATTTCCCCGCAACATACAGAGTATCCAGGTACGTCTTGAGCGTTGCTTTTAAGTTTGCCCAAGTCAGTTTTTTTAGTACGTTCGATGCAACCGAGTCAACAATCGGCATAACATCGGCATCAACCGGTGTTGCTTTGTCGTCTGCTGCAACCGTGGTAGTTGCAATTTCGGCTGGTAAGTCCGCCGCTCCGATGGCTTCAATTGCCGTTCTAAATAACTCTGGACTTTGAACCGAATAGGCAACGCCCATCAAATCAATATTTCCGTTGACAGTTATGCCATTTTCGTCCAGGAAAATAGATTGTGTACCTTGAGCAACAAAGAAGCCTCCAGTCGCACTCGCACTAACATTTAATGGTGGCTTTGCAATCGTATCTGATTTGAAATTTAGCTCAGATTCACCAGTCCCCGTTGCTGGTGGTTTCGTGATAATCCATCGCTGCTGCCCATCATCATTTACAATAAGAAAATTAGCGTCTGGTCCAGTTGGTCCAATTGGCCCTATTGGTCCAATTGGCCCTATTGGTCCAATTGGCCCTACCGGTCCAGTTACGGGAATTTCTTCTGTAGTGGCTAGCCCCTCAATCAACGTATAAAAAGTTGCTTGGGTAAGCGCATCACCAGTTTCAAAAAGTGCTTTAAGCGGTATCCGAGATGCAGGGTTAAGTACACCGCCAACTGCTTGTACCTCTTCTACAGTAGCTAACCCTTCGATCAACGCATAGAAAGATTCCTGGGTAAGTGGGTCACCAGTTTCAAAAATAGTTTTCAGCGTTGTGCGTGCCGTCATGCTTCTATCCTACTGTAGACTGACCAACTATAGACGGCCCAACAACATACCCAATAGACCAAACGAAACAAGGTTTGACGACCTTGCCCCTCAACTTCCAAATGGTTGAATACTGATCGGCAATTTCATAAACCGGCAATCCACCATCTGGCATAAGCTCGACCCATTCGTTTGTACAAACGACAAAAACGAATAGCCCTCTTCTAGGGTATTCGCCTAGCTCGGTATGCTTTTTCCATTCCTCGGGGCGCACCAAAAATTCTCGTGGTCCGTCCGTTAAGCTCGTAGTGTACACACTATCCAAGCTCGAATAAGTTGCCCCAAGGACAAGCTTTATTGGCCTAGCAAACTCGATAGTGTCGCAGTCCCTAGAACAGATGACCCAAACGTCAGTTTCCGAGAAGTCTTGTACGGCACTCCTAAGAAATCCGCATCCATACGCCATCCAGTCAGTAGGCGCAACAGGAACCACTGGGACCGCCGGAACAGATAATATCTGAACCGATGATCCCATTGCCCTGATGTTGCGCCCTCGACTGAATAGATTGGAATTCATCTTATCCCTTAAGGCACATCGACGTCGTTGTCTAGCTCCCCAGTAACCACGCCAAACAGCTCGATAGGCTCGATAGCCTCAAACTGAACCTGGACGGTCTTGGAACCTGGCTTAGCGGACTCCCCGGCCAACCAAGACTTATCAGGGTTGATGATCGCTCGACCAAGTAGGAACCCAATGGCGGGCGCTACGTTGGTTGCTCGCCACGATCCATCGGCTTGCCTGCCAAGGTAAATCTTGGCCCCCTGGATGATGTCAGTAACCCAAGGCGAAACGAGTTTCACTTCGACAACGCCACGGAGGTTAAGCCTCCCAAGATCACCGGGGCAAATCGCGCAACCTGGATCGGTAACGCCTAGCCGAATCGGCAAATCGGTATCAGGGTCCAGAAGAACGACCACGCCACCGCCAGGGATGACGAAATCAGTTGTGTTCTGCCAAATGAAGTTGTCTGGTGAACGCCAAGTACAAAAGTTAGGCAGGGGTTCGACGTAAGTAAATGCTTCGCAGTAACCCCGCAAAGTTGCTCGCCAAGGTGTTCTCATAGTTCTTATCTCTCTTTTCTAATTAGTTGAATTGGTAAAAATTGACTCGTCGGAAGTTGGCCTAACTGCTACTTGATTCAGTCAGATCGGGGATAGCGCGGATGATACCATACTTGTCCATTGGGTTGACGCGGGAACGCTTGTAGAACCGCATGCCCATTCCAAGGGTATCCCCAGGCAACGCGAACCGCTCAACTCGGGGTTGTCGCATGCCTCGCAATGTTGTCAGCTCGTAAGGGCTGAAATTGCGATTCTGAGTGACTAGGCCCCAAGCTGGAAGACCAGCTAAATCACCATAGATGGTATCGTTGTCCATGTCGTCGCATACCTTCACCTCAATCTTACCTCTCCACCAATTCTTCTCACTGTTGCTGTCACAGTCTTGGCAGTAAGAATCATCGCTGAACAACTTCCATGCCTCTTTCTCAAGGCCAATGCCAACCAGCAACCAGAACTTCTGGCCCATCCGTAGACGGCGAGTTTCCAGGCCTTTTTGGATAGTACGGGTCTTCATTCGGTCCCATGCCAACTGGACGTTTTCATAGCTCAAGACCGCATCGGCACCACTAAGCGTATTAGTAGCGTCGTAGAAATCGTCGGTCGAGTTATAGAAGTGTTGGAAGAATTCATAGTCTTCCGTATCGCCCATCTCAACCATCATGGCAATCATGTCGTTAATAACGCCCATGTTATCATTGATGATGTCATCATCTTTGAAAACGATGATTCCGCCGCGAGTCTCCAGCCATGTTTGCCAAATTTCCTCTTGCCCGAATGCCAAATGGACGAGCTTGCCATCTGGAGCAAGTTTTGGCCATCGCTCGCCGCCGTTGATCCGCATTCTTCCAACAGGTCGCAAGTCAGGGTTCGTACCCGTTCGGAACATGCTCGGGGTACATTGTGGAGCAAGTTGTAGATGCTGCATCATCGCAACTTGCGCAACCCCGGCAAAGGAGTTTGGCATAGTTGCATTAAGCGATACGTTGACCTCGCCCAAGAACTGAATTGCTTCGCGCGTATCGGGCTCACCATAGCAAGTAAAGGTTTTGCCTTTTGCTTGGGGTGCCATGTTCGCATGCAGAGCAACCATTTCCTTGAAGCCGATTTCGCCCAAGTTCAAGGCCTCGTCAATGACTGCCTTGGAGTATCGCTTTTCCAAAAGCTTTTCATCGGCAAGGATAATTTCATCATCCTTGACGTTCAGGCGGATTCCGCTCATCAAGCGGCATTCAGCCACTTGCAAAGCATGGGTGCGCCCGTCTTCTTTGACCTTGCCAGTTGGCACTTTGCCTCGCCCCTCTCGCAGCTTTGCAAGTTCCATTGCATCCACAACTTCTTCGTCGCTCAAGCCCTTATCGATGGCTTGTCGAGCAAGTTTCATGTCACCATCAGTAAGTTCCATAACCTCTGACCAGCGCAAAAAGTCGTTGCCGCCAAGGTCTTTTTTGACCTTTTCAGCTTCCTTCTTGGCCTTATCTTCAAGCTCCGTCTTTTGATCTGGTTTCTTGTTCTTCAAAGCTTCCTCGGAAGCTTTGAAGGTATGTTCGATCTTGGATTGTGACTTTTCCGAAAGGCCTTCAAAGTCCTCAACAGAAAATTCAAAATGCGATTCCAAGAACTCAGCGAATTTTGTTTCGTCGATTTCTTTGATGGCCATCTTACGTTTCTTTCCTTCGTTAAGAGTAGTTGCAGATGTTTCATCGTCAGCGCCCAACGTTGTGACACTGACCTCCCGCAAAATTCCAGCTTCAATCAACACTAACGGGCCAAGATGATCGGCACCATTGACGTGTACTTTTTGTTTTTCAGGTATGTACCGTGTTCGAGTAGATTTCACACCAACGCTCGCCTCAAAAGGGAAGCCATTGGCTGAGTCATTTACGAAATCCATCGCTGTCTGACTTGTACTCGATACGGGGCCTTTAATTCGAACATGGTGATCCGCTGTTATCATTACCTTGCCATGCCCAATACGCAAAGATGGCTCATGATCTGCAATGAGAGGCACAACGGACTTAAATGTCAGACCTGAAACATCAATGAGAATCCTTTGGCCCCATTTAGTAGCAACTTTACCAGTGTAGGCAAGGGAATCAAATTGCTTTAGCTTCGTAGCCCCTTCCCCCGGTGCATCGCTTAGCTCAAACGTGGTTCCGTCTGATGCATCCAAAAAGATTTCCTTGATGGAATTCAGGGCAGTCTCACGCAAGCTTACTTGCTTAGCTCTATGTGCTGCTTTTGCTGCTAGCTTGCTTGGCATTGTTGCTACCTTTACTTGGGGTTGTTGGTTGTACTTTTAATTTTGACCATAACATGGCTCGGTATTCGTCTGGACTAACGTTGTAGAACTCCGATGCTTGCTCAACCCGCTCGTCTAAGTCCTCATTTCTCGACTCGTAGACCTCGGGAAGTGTCATCGCGCACGATTCCAAATCTTTCTGTCGTGCGCTCGCTTCTTTATTTGGGTCGATATGGCATTTCACGCGGCCCCATCGCCATTCGTGGTCTATGTCCAAATCGCCTTTATCTTCGTCCTCACTCTTAGCTAGTTCCTTGCTCCTAGCTAGATCCTCACGAACAGCCGCAACAACCGATGGTCCGAAATACCCTGGTATCTTCGCACCCTCTAAAAGCCATTGCTCAAACGACAAAGAGCATGTTGGCTCTAGCTCTGCCCTGTCCTCGTAAATTTTATTGAGGTAGGGTTCCCAATCAATATTTGCGGCACTGAATGAAGCGTCCCCCGCATCGCCCATAATCAAAATGGCGGGCATAAAAATTGGGCTTACGGCCATAGTGACAATTGACTTCAGCGCATCTTTTGAATCTGTCCCAGGGGCCTCACCTTGCATCTTACTGATGCTCGTTCCCTTTGGCAGTGTTGGGACCATCAAGCCATTAGCTGGCATCTTGAATGGTTTATCAGTTGGGAGCGGGCAACCTGATCTGCTATCGTCATCGTCTCCGATCCATGCCGCATCTACTTCAAGAGCTAAGGGCATTCGTGCAAATAGCTCCATGCTACTGATAACTGCATTTTGGAAGGCTGTTATCTTGGGAAACCAATCAAGCGTAGTATGTAGCTCAGGTATCCCTCTCTTTTGTTCTTCCAAGACACCACAGAACCAATAGGCTACTCTGCTTGCATCATGTTCGTCGATTGAGTTAGGGCCACCGCTGATAAAGAACTTTGTCGGTTGGCCATCCTCACTGTATTGGATGCCATCGTTAATGCTCGCCTCATTGACCAGCTCCAACGGGGTCTGCAACCGTGTTGCCGACACATCAACAAGCTTTAGCTTAACTGGGTCCATCTGCCTTTCAGCAGTGACAAAATAGGCAAGGCCTTCTCCTACCTTCATGCCAGCTCTACGGAAGGATCTCAATGTCCGTACAAAACCAGATCGCTGCGTCCATCTTCGCCATCGCTTTTTTAGATGCTTTCGATCTTCTGGTGTGATCCTATCATCGGTAATGACGACCATCGGACCAGAGCCAACTACCATAGACGCATGGAGGTTCAACGCCTTGGCATAGTAAGGGGCTTTACAATCGTTGTCAGCGCTCTTTTGTTGCAACTCTTCGCGTAACTGGCCGTCCGATGTTTCGGGACCTGTAAAGCAATCGAAGACTTGAACAGATGGTACGGTATCCCCGGTAAAGCCAAGATCACTTTCGCGAAACTCGACCTTAGTTGGCAACCAGCTCATGAACCAATCTTTTAGCTTCACCATACACCCCAAGCATGGCCTTGAGGACCTAGGTTAGCCCTACCGTGGCTATGTGGTGGATGTGGGTCACTTATGACATTGCAGAACACCAGGTCACAGAAACTACGTGGGGCATTCAGGGCTTGATTGGCAAGCAGAATTTCCGAAACACTTCGGAACGTAAATGAAACATCGGCAGTACGAATGGAACTCGGGCCGAGTGCCTTTCCACTTTCTACTAGCTGCTCAATTGACATTTAGTTGCGCTCGCAAAAGGGTTTCGGACTCTTTTACGTGTCAATTTTTTCTATATGCTGCTAAGAACTATGTCAAGTAAGTCAATATTTTGTAGCTACCTGTAGCCTTTTCGCCTAATAATCTCTGCCAAAATGTGATTCCATAGCCTCTGCTACGCTCACCCTAGGCGCTTCTTTTTTCTTCTTGACCGCGTAATCGTCGAACTTCGCTCCACTTCGGTTAAGCAAGACGTAGCACCCAACCGCGTTGTCAAAAAAGTGATTGTCAGTAGGGAGTTTTTTCCATTTCCAGACCCCTTTTCCAGTCCGCTCTTGCTTGATCCATTCGGGTACTTCCGCTCGGTATTGTTCGGCAGCCATGAAGTGAACTTGCTCGTTTGCAGCGAACAAACTTACGCTGTTCAGCGTCCCAAAAAACTGAGCTAGCCCCCGATGAAATCGGTACTTGTAGTAGCTTGCATCGAACTCGATATATCTTTGCTTGCTACGCTCTGATTTCTTTTCCGACCAAGCATCTCCCCGACTCTCTCCAGCCTTCTTTGGCCTCTCATTTATGCTCATGTCACCTGGAGAGGGCGCGGCCCCCCTCATTGGCATTACTACGTCACAAGAAGTAATGCCTTGAACGATCTTGTTGATTAGGTCGAAGCCATCCCCGCAATCAACCCCGATTGCATTGAACTTTAGGACCTCTCCATCGGTCTTAGCCCAAACCCTATTCCTAAGCTCCGTCACCAGCAAATTTATAGCCACCGTCTTTTGGTCTTCAACGGACATTCCAGCCAAATGTGGGTTGTCATTAAATCTTCTTGATACGGTCGAGAGGGACCATTGCCTAGCGTGTTGCTCAGGCCATGATTGCATATCAATTATTGCCATCTGGTTTCGGCTGTTGCCCGCCGCAACGGTCCAGTAAAGCAATGTGTCGTGAACGTCGATATGGCATACCAATTTATCGCACCATTCGGGTATGACTCCCCTTGGCTCAACGTGTTGCTTCTTGATGATGTCAGCATGAGAACACCGTATGTCTTGCTCAGCATTCAACCTCTTTGGCGTGTTCTGATCCTGATTCCAAAATGCTTGCTCATCGTTGATGTAGTTATTCATGCCAGCTTGAATTGCGCTCTCGCAAGTTTCCTCGTCGAACGCATGAACCCAACTCACCACCGCGCCAGCATCGGCCAAATCTCTATCTTGTAAGTACAGTGCCCTCGCCGCTTCTTGTGCCTTCAACTGTCCTTGTGGGTCTGCTGCATCGAACCCCTGGAGCACGTCTTTGTATTTTGTCTTCCACCATTCCAGACTTTCCTTGCCTGGTAGCGATTCAAAAAATCCGTACCTCAAGGATTGGATGGCCGGATCTCTGTAGACGAGAGAGGCAAAGTCATCCTCGGAACAAACCGTTTGAGCAAAGAACGCTGCTAGCTGCTTCCCTCGGCCAGAAAGATACTTTAGTGAGTCTCGCCAAATGTCGTAAAGATTGAGACTGTCGACCCCTCCCGACATAGCCCGATCATGTGATTGAGGGTCATCGATCAAAAGCAAATCCGGTCGAATATCTTCAAGTGTATCAGGGTCCGATAAACTTAGACCGGCAGCCTTTGCCAATGGCATCGAAAACAGTCTTGCCCCCGAGAACGGAAAAGGAACTCCATCCGAATCTTTTAAGTCTGGGATACGGATAGCATCGGCCAACAGTGTTACGTTTGTTAGTTCTTTGTTGTGCGTTTGCTTCTTTTGCAGTTGCAGATTCTTTTTGGCGTGAACCAAGCTTGCTACCAGCTCGGGGAACATTGCACGTAAGGCTAGATTACCGGTAAGCTCATTCGAAATCCGGTCTATATTTTGCTTTGCTTTCTTCAAGCTGCTTTGGAACGAAATAGCACACCGGCGATACCCAAAGAGAACTGCCCACATGGCAGCGCGAGCCATCCTAGCAGTTTTGGCAAATGCTCTTGGTTCCAAAACTTGAACAACGCCCCCACTCCTAATCACCGATTCAAGAGTCGCGATCGCTTTTAGTTGCTTATCACCATATGGCTTTCGTGCTGTCGTAGCCGGGAATAACTCAGTGATAAATCTAGTAAGACCTCCAACGCTTGAGTACCTATGAATTAGGTATTCTTGGTCTATTTTGTTTTGAAGATCCACCTTGCCAAAGATGTCTTCGAAGTCGCTGACGATTAGGCGGAATTTGTCTTCACCGACGAACTCCCGAAGCCTCTCCCAAGTCACGTCAGGGAATATTTTTATCTCAGCTCGGGCAGCGCGGACCTTTGCTTGTAAATTGAGATTGCTTTTCGAAAACTTACCGGCCAAATCGTCAAGACTTAAGCTTGGTACGTCCGCCAAGCACTGGTCCGAATCTTCGTAGCAGACTTTGCATAGCCCTGCCTTGTAGGTTTTTCTGTTGCAACCAGTGTTGCACTTCGCCGGTTGTTTATGTTGAACCAATTACAGTTTTCCCTAGCTAGATAAATTTACATTTTCGAACTTATGAAAATTTTACCAAAATTTTTTGGATAGCCTACTAGCCCTTGGACGTCAAAAAAGGTACAGCGTGCATTTATCTTGTCCCCCTCGCTATGGGGTGCCCCCCTGGAGGGGGGCCGGAGAGGACCCACACCTATGGGGGGTGAGGTAGGGGCGCGGGCAGGCTTGGAATGTACGTTTTGATAGGCTTGGCATCGCTCTAGATTGATTCGAATCGTAAATACGGAAGGTGAGCTCAGCCGATGGAAGGCGAGCTCAGCCGATGGAAGGCGAGCTGAGCTGATGGAAGGCGAGCTCAGCTGATGGAAGGCGAGCTCAGCCGATGGAAGGCGATCTCAGCTGATGGAAGGCGAACTCAGCCGATGGAAGGCGAGCTCAGCCGATGGAAGGCGAGCTCAGCTGATGGAAGGCGAGCTCAGCTGATGGAAGGCGAGCTCAGCTGATGGAAGGCGAGCTCAGCTGATGGAAGGCGAGCTCAGCTGATGG